>Ga0268299_1000702_pt1 | contig 88763 bp, 95 predicted proteins | sample NOBtaG_FD_193484 | JGI IMG/M metagenome (GOLD analysis project Ga0268299, IMG submission 193484) | Activated sludge microbial communities from bioreactor in Nijmegen, Gelderland, Netherland - NOB reactor | ecosystem: Engineered > Bioreactor > Aerobic > Activated sludge | place: Netherlands... | reverse complement strand
AAGGTTATGTGGGCGGGTGCCGGCGTTCTTCTTTCTCGGGCGCCATGATCGTGTGGTGGTTCCGGAAACCGGCGTCGCGTATTTCGACGTTCTGCAGGCTCCATCAAAGACACTCATCTGGTTCGAAGAATCCGGCCATGAACCACCAACTGAGGAACCGGAGAAGTTCAACCGGTTGATGGTGGAATTGGTTCGACCGGTCTCGTTGGGCTTGTCTTAACGAGTATGACTTGCGCTTGACCTCAGGGGTCCTGGCGTTCATCTGGCGACTGCCATACTCAGGTTCATCGTGGTACTGATGATGCGTTGCTGCGGCGCATGCGAAGGCCATTGGTGGGATTCGGCATTGCATTTCTTGGGTTCTACCTCCTCTTCTGAGGCGCACAGATACTGTTCCCTGAAAGCATAGTGGGCACCGTTGTCCTTGAGCTCAGTCAATCAAAAATCCATACGCCCTAGAACATCATCACGTCGAACAACATTGTGGTACTCCTGTCGAGACTCCTGGCTGTGACAGGAGTAGAGGAACTGCTGTTTCGGCAAGTTCTGCTCAGATGGCTGGAGAAACAACTCATTACTTCGAAAGAAGCGGTACTCACTACGTCCATCTCGTTCGGAGCTGCGCATCTGGGCCGTTATTTGTCGGAGGAGAAGTCGATGGGCCGTTTTATCTTGTGCAAAGTCTCTACATGGTGTCGGTCTGCTGCTTGGGGAACTCCACCGAGTCACCGAATTACGGGTCATCTTCTGGGTCGGCCATGTCGTTTGCAATGTGACCGTCCTATTATTGTTCACAGGAAGGTGAGCTTTCGTTCAACGTTAAGTAAGACTTTCCCTCATGTGCAAAATAGTGACACATGACTCAGAAGTATGAGTCTACCAAGACCATCGTGTACTTATGAATCCATAGAGCTGCCTTTCATCATGACCGACGACCAGCGAGCGATCCTCGTCTACTGTAGTCTTCCGCCACAGTGCCGACGCCTGCGCTGTCGCAGGACTCCCCAATGACCCTTGAATGATTCGTCTCATCCACAGCTTAGCCGTTAAGTCTCGTCCGTACTGATTCTTGCATCACCTCTGACACAGTTGGAGTGTGTGAGCCATTCAGTGCGTCGAGCATGGAGCAGTCGTGAGCGCTGAGGAAAGATCTCGTGAGGACCATGGACCGATCGGAGTGGTCGCCGCTGTGCATGGGCCGGTTGTGGACATCGCCTGCGATCACTTACCCCCTCTTCATCAAGCCCTCTCTTCAGCACTCGACGGCGAGCGCTATATCTTTGAGGTGTACCAACACCTCGATGAGCGTCACGTTAGGGCGATTACGCTTCACAACACCGGTGGATTGCAACGGGGGATGCGGGTGTTTGATACGGGTGCTCCATTGCAGGTACCAGTGTCACCGGACTGTCTCGGTCGTTTGTTGAATGTCTTCGGCGAACCACTGGACGGAGGACCGGCGCTCACCAGCGGGCAGTTTCGCAATATTCTCGGTCAGCCGGTGCCGCTCCACCAGACGATCAGCGCGAGCGGGATCTTGGAGACGGGCATCAAGGTGATCGATTTGTTGTGCCCATTTATTCGAGGCGGAAAAACCGGCTTATTCGGAGGAGCCGGAATCGGGAAGACCGTCCTGATTACGGAATTCATGCACGCAATCGTGGCGCTGCATCAGGGTGTGTCCGTGTTTGCCGGTGTCGGGGAACGCATTCGCGAGGGGCACGAACTCTGGCACGAGATGCAGCAGGCTGGAGTCATGCCCCACACCCTGATGGTCTTCGGTCAAATGGACGAATCGCCGGGCGTGCGGTTTCGCGTCAGCCTCGCGGCGTTGAGCTATGCCGAATACTTGAGAGATGCCCTGAGCAAAGAGGTGCTGTTCTTAGTCGACAATGTGTTCCGTTTCGTCCAGGCCGGGAGCGAAATTTCCGGACTCCTGGGACGGATGCCGGCCACCGTCGGGTATCAGCCGACCCTAATGAGCGAAGTCGCGGAGCTTCAGGACCGCATCATCTCGACGACGAAAGGAGCCATCACATCCGTACAAGCGATCTACGTGCCGGCGGACGACATGACCGATCCGGCCGTCACCAGCATTCTCAATCATCTGGATACCAGCGTGATTCTCACGCGTGCCCAGGCCAGCAAAGGGCTATATCCGGCCGTGGACCCGCTTCAGTCGAGCAGCAAACTGATGGACCGACATGTGCTTGGAGATCGACACTATGTGGTGGCTGAAGGCGTCCGTCAGCATCTCGCACGGTACCGAGAATTGGAAGACGTCATCAGTATGCTGGGCTTGGAGGAACTGTCCGACATGGACCGCCGCATTGTGATGCGTGCCCGCAAGCTGCAGCGCTACCTCACCCAGCCGTTTCACGTGACGGCCGCCTTCACCAGCATCAAAGGCGCCTCGGTTCCGCTGGACATCACGCTTCAGGACTGCGAAGCCTTTCTCCGCGGCGAGTTCGACGACGTATCGGAAGACCACTGCTATATGCGAGGCTCAATGCGGGAGATCCGATAATGACGCAATTCGTGGCGCATTTGCAAAGCGCGACGCAATACGAGCGTATTGAGCGCGTCACCATGTTTGTGGGCGAGGATGCCTCCGGCAGCTTCGGCATCCTGGCTGGCCACCACCGTATGATGACGCCTCTGCAATTCGGATTGGCGCGTTTCCGCCAGGACGACGGTGACTGGCAATTCCTCGCGCTGCCAGGAGGGTTGCTGTACTTCGTCGGCAACGAACTGTTTCTCAACACCAGACATTACCTGCGCGACCGGGACTGCGCTAAGATCACGAAGGCACTGGAGGAGCAGTTGCGCAGGGAAGAGGCTTCGTTACGGGAGCTTAAAGACAGCTTGCATCGTCTCGAAGAAGAAATGTTCAAGCGGCTGTGGAAATTGGGCCGCGGTCGAGAGTCGTCCACATGAAGAACCACGATGAGTTGAAGCAGCGTGTCTCGAAACAAGTCGATCGCATGCAGCAGGCTGATAAGGATCGTCCGACGCTGCTGGCGCAAACGGCCTACCTTGGGATGCTGGGGCTTCTCCTTGTGGTGCCGGTCATTGTGGGGGCCTATCTCGGCCGTTGGCTGGACGGACTTGTCGAAGGCTACTCGATGCGATGGACTCTCAGTCTGATCATCGTCGGGGTCCTCGTGGGGGCGTTCAACGTCTATCGCTTTATCAAGGAATAGCGCACATGTATGGTGGAGAAGCGGCCGGAACCGTCTTTCAGATAGGGTCGATTCATATCACGCACTCGATCGTGGTCACATGGGGGATCATGCTGGCCTTGGCGGTCTTCTCCTGGGTTGTCACCCGCCGTCTTGGTCGTGAACCTGGCCCGATGCAAGCCGCAGTGGAAGGCGCTGTAGGAGCCATCGATGAAACCATCCGTTCTGTGTTGCCTGGTCATGCAGAACGGGTCTTCCCCTTCATGGCCACGTTATGGATTTTTATCCTTCTGGCCAATCTCATCGGGCTCATCCCCGGCATCCATGCACCGACCGGCGATCTGTCGGTGACAGCGGCACTGGCCGTCCTTGTGTTCGTATCCGTCCATTGGTTCGGCATCGGCATCGAAGGGATCACACCGTACCTCCGTCACTATCTCGCGCCGTCGCCCCTGCTGTTGCCGTTTCACATCATCAGTGAGATTTCACGAACTCTGACTCTAGCCGTCCGTCTGTTTGGAAACATGATGAGTCTGGAGATGGCGGCATTGTTGGTGTTGCTGGTGGCGGGATTCCTGGTTCCCGTTCCGCTCTTGATGCTTCATATCGTTGAGGCCCTGATCCAAGCCTATATTTTCGGCATGCTGGCATTGATCTATCTCGCCGGTGCCATTCAGACACGAGCGCTCCATTCACCGTCAGAAAAAGGATGACTGTATGCGAGACATGACCTGGTTTTCCACGTTGTCCACCGTCTCCGCCGTGCTGGCGATTGCGATCGGCACCCTGGGGCCCGCCATCGCCATGGGACGGGCGATCACGCAAGCGTTAGAAGCCCTGGCGCGGCAGCCGGAGGCGGAAAAGTCGATCACGCGGACTCTCTTCATCGGTTTGGCCATGATCGAGTCGCTCGCCATCTACTGTCTGGTGATCGTGCTGATTGTGCTCTTCAGAAATCCGCTGCTGGAATATCTGCTGAAATGATCGGGCAGAATCCGGCACGGGGAGGCGGCGCGCACGCGAGGTAAACCGGGAGAGGCGACACGTGGAATTGGATTGGACAACGTTTGCGCTGGAAATCCTCAACTTTCTGGTCCTGGTCTGGGTTCTCAAGCGGCTGCTGTATAGACCGGTCCTGAAAGTGATCGCTGATCGTAGGGCTGAGATACAGAACAGGCTGTCTGAGGCGGACACATTGCGGAAAGACGCGCATGCCTTGCGGGAACAGTATGAGAATCGGCAGGCGGAATGGAACCGGGAAAAAGAAATGGTTCGGCATCGGATGGTAGAAGAGGTGAATGCCGAGAAAACACGGCTGTTGGCCGCGCTTCAGCATTCGCTGGAGCAGGAGCGCGAAAAGGTCAGAGCGTTGGAAGAGCGGCGGCTGACCGATCTGACACGGCAAGCGGAAGATGCCGCCATCGCGCAGGGGGGACGATTTGCCGCCCGACTGCTGGCGCGAGTTGCGAGTGCCGAGCTGGAGACCAAGCTGGTGGAGATCCTGCTCGAAGATCTTCGCCGGATTCCCGCTGAACAACGGCAAGCCATTCGGACAGGCTGTGCAAAGGCGGGTATGTCTGCCATCGTCACCAGCGCACATGTTCTCAGCCAGTCGCAGCGGGAATCTCTGCTGGAAGTCCTTCAGTCGCTACTTGGTCAGTCCGTCTCCTGTGAGTGGCGGGAAGACCAGGACTTGATGGCCGGCATCCGCCTCAGCCTTGGTCCTTGGATGCTGGGGGCGAACCTGCAAGACGAATTGAAAGCCTTCTCCGAAGCGGCGCCATCTGTGAGTGCCTCCCATGCCTCGTAACTCGCTCCTGTCCGGACAAGCGGTGTGGCTTGAAGAGTACCGCCTGGGCTTGCGCATCGTGGAACAAGGCCGTGTCCGATCGGTCGGCGACGGGATCGTCTGGATCGAAGGGCTTCCCTCCGCCGCCATGGAAGAAATCTTGTGGCTCGAGGATGGCAGCCGTGCTCTCGTGTTCCACTTGGGCAAGGAACGACTCGGCGCCATTCTCTTGACGCAAACCACCGGATTGACTGCGGGGACGATTGTCCATCTGTCCGGTCAGCGGCTGAATCTGCCGGTCGGAAACCAGCTGGTGGGACGCGTGATCAATCCGCTGGGTGATCCTCTAGATGGACAACCGCCATCGGATTCGTCGAGCCGACGCGAACTGTTCGCTCCGTCGCCTCCGATCGTGGCTCGAGACTTTGTCCATCGTCCCTTGTACACGGGAAGCAAGGTCGTCGATACCCTCATTCCCGTGGCGAAAGGGCAACGTCAGTTGATCATCGGCGATAATGGAATCGGCAAGCGCGCCTTCGCCCTGGACACGATCATCAACCAGCGTGGCCAAAACGTGCGGTGCGTCTACGTCTCGATCGGTCAAAAGCGGTCGAGCATCGTCAACACGATCGACACGTTACAGACCTCCGGTGCCATGGAGTATACGGCCGTCGTCGCCGCTGAGGCGACGACCCTGCCGGGACTCAAGTACCTGGCTCCCTTCGCAGGATGCGCGCTGGCCGAAGAGTGGATGTGGAAGGGCTACGACACGCTCGTGGTGTACGACGATCTCACCACTCATGCGCAAACCTATCGGGAACTCTCGTTGTTGTTGCGTCGCCCACCCGGGCGAGAAGCCTATCCTGGCGACATTTTCTTTCTGCATTCACGGTTGCTCGAACGGTCCACGTGCCTGGCGCCCTCAATGGGAGGCGGCAGCATGACGGCGCTGCCCGTCGTTGAAACCACCCAAGGTGAAATTGCCGCCTATATCCCGACCAACCTAATTTCCATCACCGACGGCCAAATCTACTTTGATACGCGACTGTATGCCGCAGGCATGATCCCCGCCATCGACGTCACCAAGTCGGTCTCACGGATCGGCGGCAAGGGACAACATCCGCGAATCAAGGAGCAGGCCGGGCGTATGAAACTGGACTTTCTGCAGTTTCTCGAACTGGAGGTCTTCACGAGATTCGGAGCCAAATTAGAAGCGACGATGGAAGCCAAGATCAAACGCGGCCGCGTCTTACGCGAGATCTTGAAACAAGAGCGACTTGCTCCGCTCCCCATCGAATTCCACCTGGCCTGGCTCACGGGATTCAACCACGGTTTGTTCGACGACATTCCGCCCGAGAAGATCGGACCGGTGCTGAGCCATATCGCGTCACGCCTCTCCACAAGTCGCCTGACCCTTGACCAGCGAGACGAGCAGTGGGCCGATGCCGTGACAGGTTGGCTCAAGGAGAGCTTCACCACATGAGCCGGCGGCGGGAATTCGACGATCGCCTCCATGCATTGCGCGATATCGAGGGCATTCTTCGCGCCATGAAAAACCTCGCGCTCATGGAGCAGCAGAAATTGACCAGATTTCTCACGACGCAACGTCGAGTGGTGGACAACATCGAGGCGGCTGCGGAGGACTTTTTTACGTTTTATCCTGAGGCCGCTCGCCGACTGGGTAAGGGCACGTCGGTGTGGCTGATCATCGGTTCAGAACGTGGCTTTTGCGGAGACTACAATGAACGACTGCTGGAGGGCGTGGAGCAGCACATTCATGACCGTTCACCGCACCAGCCGCGGCTGGTGCTTGTCGGGCGGAAGCTCGTTGCCAAATTCGCGCAGGACCGGCGGGTCGCGGCATCGCTCGCCGGCCCGACCGTCGCCGAGGAAGTGCCTGCGGTCCTCGTCGGGCTGATGGCACGACTGAGGGAACTACAGGCCGGCCAGAAACCAGGAGTCCGCTTGGAGTTCACGATCGCTCATCACAGTCCTGCTTCCGAAGGAGGTGGGATACGTGTTCATGAACCGATTAAGAGAGCACCAGGCCGCCCGATTCGCATGAGCTATCCACCCCTGCTGAACCTTGATCCACTCGTGTTCGCGACAGATCTGATCGATCAGCACTTGTTCAGCCTGTTGCACGAGGTCTTTTATAGCTCCTTGATGGCCGAGAATCTCAGCCGCTTCCAACACATGGACCAGGCCATCCAACGTTTGGAAAAGGACATGGCGGAGCTTGTCCTGAAACGGAACAGCCTGCGTCAGGAAGAGATCACCGAAGAAATCGAGGTCATCATGCTGAGCGCGGAAGCGCTGAGGCAACAGTGAGGGGCAACTCGCAAGGGACTTCGCACGTAAAGAAGGAAGGAGGCGCGTATGACGGAAGAGGGACTCTTTATACTGCTGGGCCTAGTAGCAGGCCTGTTGAGCGGCCTGATCGGGATCGGCGGCGGCGTCATCATCGTGCCGGCGCTGCTGTTCCTGTTCGGGTTTTCGCAGCACCAGGCGCAAGGAACGACCTTGGCGCTCATGGTGCCGCCCATCGGCCTGCCGGCCGCCTGGACATATTACAAGCAAGGCAACGTGAACTTCGAAGTCGCCCTCCTCATCTGCGCCGGCTTCTTCTTGGGCGGATTCATCGGCGCAAGATTCGCGACCGGCCTCTCCAACGTCGCGTTGGAACGGATCTTCGGTGTCGCTATGTTACTGATCGGTGTGAAGATGCTTGTGGCGAAATGAGGAAGTAAGTACGAAGACTCTCCGAGGGAGCTTTTGATCGACGATACAATAGCACCGGGATACGACGCTGGCAAGTGACACAATAAGAATAGGCGCTGTCCCCTTCAGGGGGGAGGCGGGTTGAAGCCTTTTCGGCAGCGTCATAGAATGACGCGAGATCCTCTCTTGTCAGACTTGCAGTCAGCCCCAAGACCGCATGACGATGCTGCCGTCTCTATCGAGGAGCGCCACATGACAAAACGCCTTGGATCGGAAGAAACCGCGGGAGATGGTGCCTCGCCTGAAGCTGAAGGTGCACGTCTTCTGAATCGTCGAAGCCTCTTGGCAGGAACAGTCAGCCTAGTGGGCTCGATGATTGTGGGGTCACATGGGCCTTCCGGCGCAGGGGCCATGGAAAGTTTTCCGGACGATCCCACGAGGGTGCCAGGCAAGGCTCCGACGACGTATGGACAACGTTCGACCTTTGAAACGGCCGTTCGCGTTCCTCGTTCAGGGTCGGTTTCTCTGACCCCCCTTCAAGATTCTCATGGGATCCTGACTCCTTCCGCCTTACACTTCGAACGGCATCATAACGGAGTGCCGACCATCGACCCGGCGCGCCATCGGCTCCTGGTTCACGGGTTGGTGGACCAGCCGTGGACCTTCACCCTGGATGACCTGAAGCGATTTCCCGCCGTCTCGCGGCTGGCCTTCATCGAATGTTCCGGCAATTCCTCGATCGAATGGAAAGGGCCGACAGGAAAGACCGTGCAGGACACTCATGGCCTGACGAGTACGAGCGAATGGACCGGCGTGGCGATGAAGACCGTGTTGCAGGAAATCGGAGTGAAACCAGAGGCTTCTTGGATGTTGGCAGAAGGCGGCGATGCAGCTGTCATGACGCGCAGCCTCCCGCTGGCGTCCATCCTGGATGAGGCGATGCTCTGTTATGCCCAGAACGGGGAACCGCTTCGACCGGAACAGGGCTATCCGCTCCGTCTCGTCATTCCAGGGTGGGAAGGCAATACCTGCATCAAGTGGTTGCGGCGGTTGAAATTTGGCACGACGCCGTTTATGACCCGGGAAGAAACGTCACACTATACGGATTTGATGCCGGACGGCACGGCGAGGCAATTCACTATGGTCATGGACGCAAAGTCCGTCATTACCTTTCCTTCTGGCGGACAACGAATCCAACCGGGATTCGTGGAAATCCGGGGCTTGGCTTGGAGCGGCAGGGGACGCATCACAGAGGTCGAGGTGAGTGTGGATGGGGGGAGGATCTGGCAGCAAGCAGCCCTACAGGATCCTGTGTTGCCGAAGTGTCATACGCGGTTTCGCCTGCCTTGGCGATGGAATGGTGACGACGTGATTTTGCAAAGCCGCTCTGTGGATGAGACAGGGTATCGACAACCGGATCGCACAAACTTGGTTGCGGTTCGTGGGGTGAACTCTTTCTACCATTATAATGCGATCCAAAGTTGGCATATTGCCGCAGACGGGCAGGTGAGTAATGTGCAGCCGTAATATCCTGACTGTGGGGCTGGCCGCCGTCCTGATCCTGGGTCCTGGCGAACTGTGGGCCGGCGACGCAATCGAGCGGTCAGAACGGACCCATGGCTACGGACTGGGCCGGCCTGCTACAGACCAGGAAGTGCACGAATGGAACATTGATGTGGCACCGACCGGCGAGGGCTTGCCTCCAGGGCGGGGCATAGTTACAGAGGGCGCGACTCTCTTCGCCACACGTTGTGCAGGTTGCCATGGAGCGACGGGGGAGGAAGGTCCGATGGATCGCTTGGTCGGAGGTGCCGGCACGTTGTCCGGTCAAAAACCGATCAAGACCATCGGCAGTTACTGGCCCTATGCCACTACGCTCTATGATTATGTCCATCGCGCCATGCCCTTCTCCGCGCCGCAAAGTCTCTCTCCGGACGAAGTCTACTCGGTCGTAGCCTGGTTGCTGTATCGGAACGGTATCATTGCCGACGATTTCGTGCTCGATGCCCAGTCACTTCCAGGCATTGTCATGCCAAACCGGCAGGGTTTTGTCCCGGACCCCAGGCCGGACGTACCGAAGCCCTGACGAGCGCCTATCTCTGATGCGTCTCAGGAAGAGGGCGAGCTCTATGTACTGAGCAAGGTTTATTGGCAAAATCTGCCGTTTACCCACCTTTGGGGTAACCACGGCTCCCTGTTTTCCACACTGGACTCCTACAACGGATGGATGAAGCGGTGAAGAAATTTGTAGCGAGTATCTCCGAAGCATGGGTGTAGGAGGGGGCTTCGCCGAAGTAACTAAAGGAATCACGGCTGCCAAACACCGGGGATCCACCATTGAGAAAGGGCAGGCCCAAGAGTGAGATTGCGCACGCGCGTGTGGTGTCGTTTCGCGCAATCGTCAAGTGGTTCAGCTTCCGTGACCATCCCTCCTATTCGGTTTGTAGAGCTGCATGAGTTGCATCGCTTTCGATAATAATCAATCGGTTCGCATCCTTCTTGTTGCTCAACCTCACCTCTGCATCGCTGGATGGTATGCAATCTGCAGAAGACGAAACTCATGACGCACGGGTTGGGCCACCTCGTGGTCCGCCCGACATACTCGATCCGGTCACATCCTTCGTGTGTAACCTTGCAGCCATCTGTTCCGTCCGAGCAGAGGAACGCGGAGGCCTCGATGGACAGACGACAAAGACCGTCAGCATGTCCTGGCCTTACGCACGCTTCTGCCAAGGTTCTCAGACCCTCTGTCCATCTGGCATACAGGATCAATCTCCTACTGTTTGTGGTGCTTGCCGGCTGGCAGTCACCACAGGATGCCTATCTCGCGCAGGCCACCGATCATGCAATGGCGAAGGACCTCGCCCGGCACCTGGGCCAGCCTGATTACGAGCAAGTTCTTGAAACGGGTCAGCGGCGCTGGCTCTGCCACCGAGAGGACGGGGCGGGGAGTCGAGACCTTACGTCGTACTCTCACGATCTCTGGTTGACATTCGACCAAGAGGGGAGGGCTACGCAACTGGCAGAAACAGCGTTGTTAGGCCGAGTTGGAACAACCGTTCGGGTTCCAACCTCGCAGGGCTTCCGATAGAAAGAAGATACGCGATGGCACAACCTCGGGAGAGGGCATCGGCCACTGGCTTGCACATGACAGGGCTCATGATTCTGAGGATGGGCCGGTCGCCGCTGCCGATGCTGAGTGAAGTCTGGGTCCAAGCATCCACTATTCAGCTTGAACCGAGTGTGGGGTGGAGGATGCACTTCCTGCCTCTACCCCATCTTCACGTTGAGGAACACGACCGTACCACTGCGAAGAGGAGGGTCTGATGAATGGGAAACGGAAATCCATTTTAGTCGCTGAGGAGGACCAGGCAGGCTGTCTTCTCGCGAAGCGCCTCACAATGCATCACTTTGAGGTGGTGGCGGTCACAGATGGGTTGCAGGCCTTGAGGGAACTCCACAATGGTCACTTCGATGTCGTCATCACCGACGTGCATCTGCCGTATTTCGACGGCCTCGACCTTCTCAGCCAATGTCATCTGGTATGGCCGGAACTGCCGGTTGTTCTCTTGTCCGGTCATAGCCCGGAGATTATCGAACCGGCGGTAGTCCAGGGCGCCTATGCGTGCCTACCGAAGCCCATCAACGTCGGGAGGCTCATCTATATTTTGAGGGAGGCCATCGTCCGCCCCGCCTCACCGGTGTTGGTAACAAGGATGACATGATCCCTCGGATCGTTCATCGGAAACTCCGATGGTCTGGACCTATTCTGTTCCAGTCGTGCAGAGAAAAGAGGTATACCCGTGCGTATCATCGGAATCATGGTCATCAGTGTGTGGTTGAGTGTGTGCACGTCCACCCCAATGTTTCCTCCCGAGACCATGAAAGACGTCGAAGCCAACAGCGTTGACATCAAGGCCTGGGGGAAGGGGCCTATCATCCGTCCAGTGCAAAGCTGGTCCCTCACCAAGTGGAATTGGTGGTGAGATCATCAGAGTTATTCGAAAGCCAGAGGGTATTGTCATTAGTTGCGGAGGAGCAGCCGATCGAGGCCAATCCGATGTCTAACCAGACGACTGTCGAACAGGACGGCCCATTCTGGTTCGCAATCATGTTCAAAGGGTCTGTGGAGCCGAGGATGTTGCAAACCGGGAATCGGCTGACTGCGTGGGGACGACGAAGCGAGCCCGAGCAGAAATGCTCGGCGGAGCTCCCCGAGTGTTGTCACACCTGAGGGCACAATGCCTGCACATCTGGAATATCGAGGGGGCCAAGAGCAAGTATTAACTACTCCGAGGACTTCTTAGAACCATACCCGACGGAAGAACGAACATTCTGTCGTGAGCGTCGCACAGCTAGCTCATTGTCCGGTATCGGCGAGGATGACACTGCAAAGAAGCCCACCGGGGATCTGTGAAAGAACGAAGGAGTTGCATATGTATCTCGCCTGGTGGAAATGAACGGAGCCGAAGGGATCGTTTTCCATTTCTACCTCGACGTTCTCTTGCGACCTAACTGATCATGCCCTCTTCGTGGAGGTCCCTCATGATCGTTCGATCGCGTATCTGTTGTGATTCGTCTCTTAGGCTTTGGCGTTTAGTCGGAATCGTTGCGTTGACCTGTTGTGGCCAGCTCGGCTAGTCCGCCTTGTCGGGACAGGCGGCCGTCCTGAGCACTCCAGAGGAGCAACTGTGCGACAAGTGTGCATACGGTTGTGTCGGTCAACAGCATCATCCATGAGAGGATGATGGGATTGCCACTGGGCAAACCGAAGCGCCAGGTTTTCGTATGGAGAGGGCAGGACATAGCCTGGAGAGAAGCGAAGTAATGAACCGTAACCGTATGCGTGTGGTTGTGCATGATGTCTCATAGCAAGCCTCGTGTCTTGATTCTGGGCGGTGGGTTTGGGGGGATGTATGCCGCGTTGGAATTCGAGCGAGCGCTGGATCGCGGAGCCAATGTAGACGTCACCCTTGTCAACCACGACAACTTTTTCCTCTTCACCCCGATGCTGCACGAAGTGGCGGCGAGTGATCTCGACATCACGAACATCGTGAGTCCGATCCGCAAGTTGCTGCGACGAGTGACGTTCTTTCATGGTGAGATCGAGGCCATTGATCTCGTGCACCAACGAGTGGGCGTGTCGCATGGGCATGAGAATCATTGTCATGCCCTGCCGTATGACCACTTAGTCTTGGCGCTTGGCTCCACCACGAATTTCTTTGGGATCCCCGGACTCGCGCAGCGCGCATTCACGATGAAAACACTGAGCGACGCCATCGTGCTCCGTAACCATCTCATCGCGAATCTGGAAGAGGCAGACTTTGAATGTGGGGCGGCGCAGCGTGCAGGCTTACTGAATTTCGTCGTGGCGGGAGGTGGTTTCGCCGGCGTTGAAACGATTGCGGCCATGAATGACTTTTTGCGGGAGGCGGTCCGTTTTTTCCCCCACCTCCGGGAAGACAAGTTGCGGGTTATCCTGGTCAGTGCAGGGCCCGTCATTTTGCCGGAGCTGGGGAAAAAGCTCGGCACCTACGCGCAGCGCAAACTTGCTGAGCAGCAGGTGGAAATCCATGCGAATTGCAAAGTGGCTTCGGTGACGGACCACGACGTCATCCTCAGTGATGGGACCACGGTGACGACCAATACGCTGGTCTGGACGGCCGGGATCAGCCCACACGTCCTCTTGGAAACCCTCCCCTGCCACAAAGCGAAGGGCCGAGTTTTGGTCAACGAGTACCTGGAGGTTCCAGAATGGCCCGGTGTCTGGGCCTTGGGAGACTGTGCGCTCGTGCCGGATCGTCGGACCGGAGAATTCCATCCTTCCACCGCGCAACATGCGCTGCGAGAAGGACGGATTGCGGCGCAGAATATCCTGGCCACGGTGCGACAGGGGTGGAAGAAGCCCTTTGTCTACTCCACGATCGGGTTGCTGGCCCCGATTGGGAAACGCACCGGCGTCGCGAATATTCTCGGGATCAATTTTTCCGGCTTTCTGGCGTGGTGGCTGTGGCGCACGATCTACTTGCTGAAACTTCCACGTTTCGAGAAGAAAGTGCTCGTGGCCTTAGACTGGACTCTCGACGTGCTGTTTTCGAAGGACCTGGTTCACCTCCGAACGACGCGCCCGCCTTCCTTACCGCCGGGGAAAGACCAAGCATCAGAATCAGTCTGAGTCAGCCCCTCAGGTGGGAGACGTCTGCTCACTGGGTTAGTCATGATGCGGAACGACTGTTCTATGCAGAACCTCGGGAGAACCTCATATGCGTGTCGTTCTCCAGATTGCTGCAAGATCATTACTGCCGAGGATTCATGGGCCAGGACGTCGAAGTCGTTGTGTGATATGGAGAGGGTGCCGAACAGCGTGACATGGCTTGACCGAAACATCGTAGAAGTAGACCTCTCGTGATCTGGCTTCCAATACCCGTTGAATCCGGAGTATCTCATCGAGGCGGGTGATACCTTCGCATGATGTTCCCCGATCACGTTGGCGATCCCTTGCGCCACCTGTTGTATGCGGCAGGTGTGCTTGCCATGGTGATTGCCCTTGGCACGTTCGGATACATGATCATCGAAGGGTGGTCGGTCTTCGATGGGCTCTACATGACGGTCACGACGATCACAACGGTAGGGTACAGAGAAGTCAATCCCCTCTCGGCTGCTGGCCGGGCCTTCACCATTGGGCTCATACTCGCCGGAGTCGGCACGCTGTTTTATGTGCTCGGCAATTTCGCACGCTTTGTGCTGGAAGGGGAATTGCGGCAGGTATTTGGGCGATATCGATCCGGAGGAAAAGTGAAAGCGATTGCCAATCACTATATCGTGTGTGGGTACGGTCGGATGGGCCAGCATATTTGTAAAGAACTGCGCGCGAAGCCGGTTGACCTCGTGACCATCGAAAAGGATCCCGAGCGCGTCGCCGCGGCACAGCGGGATGGCATGATCACGATTGAAGGAGATGCGACCAAAGACGAGGTGCTCGTCCAAGCTGGTGTCGATCGCGCAAAAGGGTTGGTGTCAGTCGTGAATTCCGACGTGGAAAATCTTTACATCGTCTTGACGGCCCGCGGACTCAATACCGAACGACACAACGCCGCTACAACAAGACCCTCTACAAACAACGCTACAAAATCGAGATCATGTTCGGGCGGATCAGGGATTGGTGTCGGATTGCCAGGCGGTATGATCGCTGTGCCCATACATTTTTCTGACGATCTGTCTCGCTGCAACCGTCATCTTCTATCTCAAAGAATGAGTCATGAGCCTAGGACTCTGTGCTCGAAAAGAATTGCGGGTCCTTGGAATCTTGATGGGTTTGGAGAACTGCTACATGATCGGGTGAGGACTCGATCGTGCAGACATTCAGGCGTAATTGGGGAAATCTGCAACAGTTACCTTCGGAGGTGTGACCCGATATGCCTCGATCCGCACTCGGTATAAATCAAACACTCGTTTTCAATCTCGTATCCTCTTCTTGTATTGCCTGCTCTTTCTCCGGGTCTTCCCCTGAGAAGGTCACAACGTGCGGAGGTGGTACACAAGCTGCAGATACCCGGTCATAGGCTGTCTTCCCCAGGATGTATGGAAGCGGGGTCATGATGACTCACTGTGAGACAGGTGATCGAGTTGTAGCGGTCGTCGTCAGCTCGCCAAACGCCACCCTTGAGGATGTCGTGCGTCAGTATCCCGATCTAACCTGGAATCACATCGTTCTCACCATCGATTGGCTCACTCGAAACGGGGAAATGCAGGTGATTGCGAAGAGCCCTGGTGTCTATACACTCAGCCTGTCCGAACGTGTCGGTGATACACACATCGCCAGTGAGCTGGCTGTGAGATGAACGGAAGATCGATGTGGCAAGTCCGTTTCCATGGGCGGGGAGGACAAGGAGTGGTCACGGCGGCTGAGCTGCTCGCCGTGGCTGCCTTTAGCGACGGGAAATATGCACAAGCTTTTCCTAGCTTCGGGTCGGAACGAATGGGCGCCCCCGTGATGGCGTTCTGCCGTATCGACGACACAACCATCCGTACGCGGGACGCCGTCACGTGTCCCGATGTCGTCATCGTGCAGGATGCGACGCTTCTGCATCAGGTTGATCTGTTTGCAGGGCTCACGCTACGTGGATTTGTCTTGATCAATTCAACACGGAGTCTCAACGCCCTTCATCTTGAAGAATTTCTGTCGGCATTACCCGTTGGCCATGTGTGCGCCTTTCCAGCCTCGGACCTCGGTTTGAAATACCTCAAGCGACCGCTTGCGAATGCACCGCTGTTGGGCGGGTTCGCCGCACTGACAGGGCTGATCCGGCTGGCCTCCGTGGAATCGGCTATTCGCCAACGATTTCCTGGCGAGATCGGGGAAGCAAACGTCGCGTCCGTACGCGAGGCCTATGACCATGTGACTGCGCTTACCGCTGAACAACAGGGAATCCTCCGACGATGAACGTGCAGATGGAAGGATCGCAAGCTGTCGCTGAAATCCTGGCGTGCTGCCGTCCGGAGGTCATTGCCGCGTACCCCATCTCGCCGCAGACTCATATCGTCGAGCGGTTGTCGGCCAAGGTTGCGCGAGGCGAAATCGGACGCTGTCAGTTCGTGAACGTCGAATCTGAATTCGCTGCGTTGAGTGTCCTGATCGGTGCCTCGGCGTCCGGCGCCAGGACCTATACCGCCACAAGCAGCCAAGGGCTGCTTTTCATGGCTGAGGCGGTGTACAACGCGGCTGGGCTGGGACTCCCGATCGTGATGACGATTGCCAACCGTGCGGTCGGTGCTCCGATCAACATCTGGAACGACCATTCCGACAGCATGGCATTGCGGGATGCCGGCTGGATTCAACTGTTCGCTGAGCATAATCAGGAGGCCATCGATCTCCACATTCAAGCCTTCCGTTTGGCGGAAGCACTGAGTTGCCCGGTGATGGTCTGCATGGACGGCTATGTGTTGACGCATGCCTCCGAGCCGGTGGACCTGCCGGATGCAGCTCACGTGGACGCCTATCTTCCTCCGTATCAGCCGGTGCAGCTGCTTGATCCCAACGATCCCGTCTCCATCGGTGCGATGGTCGGGCCCGACGCCTTTGCAGAAGTCAAATATCTCGCCCATCACCAACACTTGCGGGCACTCGATCTCATTCCCGAACTGACGCAGGCGTTCGAGCAGCACTTCCATCGACAGTCCGGCGGACTCTGCTCCCCCTATCGCATGGAGGGGGCCGACATCGCCGTGATTGCCATGGGGTCGGTCATCGGCACCATCAAGGACGTCGTGGATGAGTTACGCCGTGCAAGCATCCCTGTCGGATGCATCAAGATCGGATGCTATCGGCCGTTTCCAATGCTCCAGTTGCGGGGTCTATTGGAGGGTGTCTCGCGTGTGATTGTCGTCGAAAAAGATCTCGCGGTCGGTGTGGGAGGGATTGTGTCCGCCGATGTCCAACGAACGCTATCAGGACGGCAGATTCCCGTCCACACTGTCATTGCAGGATTGGGAGGTCGTTCCATCTCCACATCCTCGTTGAAACAGATGATCCTGGAAGCCCGAGCAGAACGTCTGACGGAACCGTACTTCTTGGACCTCAACAAAACAGTGATCGAGCAGGAGCTCGCTCGACGGCGCGACATCCGACGGGCTGGTCCAGTCGCCGAGCATATCCTGCGAACCATGAATGTGATGGGAACAAAAGTGAGTTGATGGACGAAGCCATGTCGACGGAGCGCATCAAGTTTTACCAGACCGGCACCTTTACCGCCGGAAATCGGTTGCTCGATGAAGCCACGCGAACGGTCCAGTCACGGGTGGATCGGACCAATTCACTCAACTCCGGCCACCGAGCGTGCCAGGGGTGTGGAGAAGCGCTCGGTGCGCGCTATGCCCTCGATGCCGCCATGCGTGCCAGTCGGAATCAACTGATCGCGGTGAACGCAACCGGCTGTCTGGAGGTTTTTTCCAGCCCCTATCCTGAGAGTTCATGGCAAATCCCGTGGATGCATTCGCTGTTTGGGAATGCGCCGGCGGTGGCCAGCGGCGTAGCGGCGGCGCTGCGTGCCAAGGGACGAGACGAGGTGACTGTCATCGCGCAGGGAGGCGATGGCGCGACCGTCGATATCGGGTTTGGTTGTCTATCCGGGATGTTCGAACGAAATGATGATGTCCTGTATTTCTGTTATGACAACGAAGCCTATATGAATACCGGAATCCAACGGTCAGGGTCGACTCCGCCCTTCGCCCGAACGAACACCACCCAAGCGGTGGCAGATCATCCTGGCAATCCTGTCGGTACCGGCAAGAATGTACCGCGGATCGCCATGGCGCATGGGATCCCCTATGTCGCAACGGCTTCCGTCGCTGATCTCCATGACCTGGAACGCAAGGTCACCACAGCAATCGGTGTGCAGGGGGCGCGCTATCTTCATATCCATGTGCCCTGCCCGCTGGGTTGGGGCTCGGATCCGGCACACACGATGAAGGTTGCGCGTCTGGCGGTGGAATCAGGACTGTTCCCGCTGTTCGAGGCGGAGTGTGGAACCGTCGTTCGCTCCACGCCGATTCGTCGCAAAGTTCCTGTCGAGCGCTACCTGGAACTGCAAACTCGATTCAAGCATCTGCTCGGTCCGCCTCAAGACACGAACGCGATCGCGGCGATTCAAGCGATTGCAGACGCGAACATCGTCACCTATGGACTATGGGGGTGAGGAACCGCATGGATCACAAACCGTTCGCCATCACGCTCGATCCCGGATCGAGTCTGGCCAACCACACGGGCAACTGGCGCACGATGCGGCCGGTCTATGCCGATCATCTGCCTCCCTGCAACCAAGCCTGCCCGGCAGGCGAGAACATTCAGGCCTGGCTGTACCACGCGGAAGAAGGAGCCTACGAACAAGCCTGGCAACAGTTGATGCAGGACAACCCGATGCCCGCGATCCACGGCCGTGTCTGTTATCACCCCTGTGAAAGCGCATGTAATCGTGGACACCTTGATGAGGCCGTGAGCATTCACGCGGTGGAACGGTTCCTGGGTGATCAGGCGATCGCGCAAGGGTGGCGAGTGGCGTGCGCTCCACGGACGGGGAAGCACGTGTTGGTCATCGGCGCCGGTCCAGGCGGACTCTCCACGGCCTATCACTTGGCCCGGATGGGGCATCAGGTCACCATTCATGAAGCCGGTGCACAAGCCGGCGGCATGATGCGGTACGGCATCCCCAAATACCGACTGCCGCGCGAAATCGTGGATGCCGAAGTCGCAAGAATTCAATCCATGGGGGTCACGATCAAGCTGAACAGTCGAGTCGACGATCTTGAGGCAACCATGGCGGAAGGGCGATTCGACGGGGCCTTTCTCGCGCTCGGTGCGCATCTGGCTCGGCGCATCGAGATTCCGGGGTTCGATGCCAAGCGGGTTCTCGATGCCGTCACCTTCTTGCGCGACATAGAAGGAGCGGCTCGTCCCAAGCTGGGACGCCGTGTTGCGATCTACGGTGGAGGCAACACGGCCATCGATGTCGCACGCAGCGTTGAACGGTTGGGGATGGAGCCGGTCATCATTATTTACCGGCGAGACGTGGGCCATGCGCCGGCGTTCGCCAGCGAAATTACGGAAGCCGAGGAAGAAGGGGTGCGGTTCCAATGGCTACGGAGGATTGCGCAGGGTGACGCGTCGACGTTGACGGTCGAGGAAATGGCACTCGATGAACAAGGGAAGCCACAAGCGACCGGTCGCTTCGAAACGATCGAAGCCGACAGTGTGATTCTGGCGTTGGGGCAACGGGCCGATACCGGTTTTCTTCGCCGGGTCTCCGGGTTGCGTGTCAGGGAGGACGGCACCATCGAAGTGGATGAGACGATGATGACCGGCTGTCCAGGGATCTTCGCCGGTGGGGACATGGTACCCGGCGAGCAATCCGTCACGGTGGCTACCGGCCAAGGGAAGAAGGCCGCCCGTCACATCGATGCCTATTTGCGCGGAACCACGTACAGCAAACCGGAAGGTCATGGGCCGGCGACTTTCGACCATCTGAATACCTGGTACTACAGCGATGCAGACGCATCGAAACAGCCGCTCCTGAATCTTGTGCGGCGCCGGTCGAGTTTTGACGAGATTGTCGGCGGGCTTGATGCGGACAACGCGCTTTTGGAGGCTCGTCGCTGTTTGTCTTGCGGCAACTGCTTCAATTGCGATAACTGCTATGCGGTCTGTCCCGACAATGCCGTGATCAAACTCGGCTCAGGGAAACGGTACGAGTTCAACTACGACTACTGTAAAGGTTGCGGGCTCTGTGCGGAGGAATGTCCTTGCGGTGCCATCGACATGGTGAAGGAAGTGACATAGATGGCCGCACGGAGGTCGCAACGATGACACCAATTGCACAACAGATCACCGCGATGCCACTGCGACGATTCCGGGCTATTCTCACGCTCAAGTCTGACCTGTGCGGTGAGTATCCGTCTTAATCTCTAGGAGATCCTAGATGGTTGCCTGCGGAGACCGATCATCTTCGCCCTCCGTCTCGGTTTGGAAAGAGCTTTCATTGATATGGGCGATCTTGACCCTCTACGGGGGGGTTGGCGGATGGTTACTGGCTCTTGCAGTGCTGACGGTGAACCAGGTCGGCGCTGAGGAACCGACAGAAAAGCCGGTCAGTGCCGTCCTTGACTGCCGGTACGAGCAGAGCGAGGGCGGAAGTCGTCAGTCAGCATTCCCGAAGGACGACGTCTTCCGACCCCTCCTGGCCGATCCGAAGCAACCGCAGTTCTTCGCAAGCTGGCAGGCCACCCGTGCAAGGACCGATCACACGTCTGCCAATATCGGATCGGTGGGATTTGGTGAGAACTTCGGCTTCTATACAAGTCGAGACGGGTGTAATGGCTGGCAGGTCGGAGTGCTTGCAGGTGTCTTTGCCCAATTCAATCTGGATGCACCGTCACAGGATCTGATCAACGCCGACTATGTGGTCGGGGTTCCATTCTCCTGGCGATCTGGGGGATGGTCGACGAGAGTCAGGCTCTATCACCAAAGCAGTCACATCGGCGACGAGTTTCTGCTTGGCCGACCAGGATTCAATCGAGTGAATTTGAGCTTCGAGGAGGTGGAAGCCCTCGTGTCCTACGACATTCGATGGGCGAGGGTGTATGCGGGCGGAGGACATCTGATTCATCGAGAACCGGACTCCCTGGACCGGAATCGAGCCCAATGGGGATTCGAAGTGCGTGGGCCCACAATGCCCTCGCCGATCTTGGGAAAGGCGCTGGGAGGTCTGTTCCTGACGCCCATCTTCGGCACAGACTTCAAGTCATTCGAGGAATTGAAGTGGATCATCAACACGAATGTCATCGGCGGATTCGAATGGTCGATGGACGGATCGACCCGCCGGTTTCGGGTTTTGCTGAACTACTATCACGGCTTCAATCCGTACGGACAGTTCTTCGCACAGAAAATTGAGACCTTCGGGTTCGGACTGTATCTCGCGCTCTAAGTTGAGGGCGCGCTGTCAATGAATACAACGGGGCATACAGATGGTAGCCCGATCCAGGGATCGCTGGGCCGTATAAGGAGGCACCCAGTCCCCGTTAGGGATGGCGTGGATTGAGGACGGGCAGACCTTTAACTTTGCGCTCTACTCCAAACATGCCACCGGTGTCGCACTCTTACTCTATGCAGCTGATGATACGGTAAATCCTCCCATCCGGCATCGTCTCAACTTTCTGACTAACAGGTCGGGGCGGGGCTGGTATTGCGGAATCGGGGCCTCCCAGATACGGAATCTCGTCTACTATGCCGATCAGGTGGAAGGTCCCTTCGAACCGGCAGAGGGGCATCGGTTCGGTCCAGAGAAACTTTTCCTTGATCCCTACGCCAAAGCTGTCTTCTTCCCTCCAGCTTTCGATCGAGAAGCGGCGTGGTGTTGGTGCCGCAGGCTCCATGATGGAGCGACGGAGAGCCGCTTAGGCAGGATGAAGGTCGAGAGACAACATCGTCACGCCCATCTCAATGCGACACTCTGCTCGAAAGCCGGCCTGCTTGGCCAATTCCAGCATCGCAGCATTGTGGGGCAGGACCTCGGCAACCAGGCGCTGTGTCCCGTGAGTTCGGCTGTACCGGATAATCTTGTCCATCAACAGCTTCCCCAAGCCCTGTCCCTTCAGGTCGCTGCGGACTACGATGGCGAATTCAGCGGTGACGTTGTCCACATCGCTGATGGCCCGGATCACTCCTAAGGTTTCCGCAACACCTTGTTCATTGAGCGCGGTGGCGATGAAGGCCATCTCCCGGTCGTAATCGATCTGGGTAAAACGAGCCAAGCGCACGTGGTCGAACGTATAGGCGGCGGTGAAGAATCGAAAATAGATATCCTCCGGATCCAGATGGCCGACAAACGCCTGATGGGCCGGTTCATCCTCGGGCCGGATCGGACGGAGCAGGATCTTGCGGCCGCTCGACAGGAAGACGATCTCTTCCAATTCTTTCGGATAGGGACGGATGGCGAGCCGTGCTGCCCCCGGCAAGTCAGTTCGCGACACGCGGATGCGGGCATCCAGGGCTACGACCCCTTGCCGGTCGGCCAACAATGGGTTGATGTCCAGTTCCACGATTTCCGGCAGATCGACAACCAGTTGAGACACTTTAATTAGACTCATCTCCAGCGCAGACAAATCGGCCGACGGATGATCGCGATAGCCGTGCAGCAGGCGACTGATCCGCGTGCGGGCCATCAATTCTCTGGCTAGGTGGATGGTAAGCGGCGGCAGGGCGATGGCTTTGTCGGCGACAATCTCGACGGCGGTGCCGCCTTGGCCGAACAGCAGGACCGGGCCGAACAGGGGGTCCGTGGTCATACCCAGGATCAATTCATGCGCTCCTGGTCGACGCACCATCTGCTGAACGGTAAAGCCGTCGATGGGGGCACCAGGGCGAAGCGCGGCGACCCGTTTGCGCATGGCCTTGGCTCTCGCCCTGAGATCATGGTCGTCATCGATGTTGAGCGCCACACCGCCCACATCGGACTTGTGGCTGATGGCTTGTGACAGTAGTTTCAGCGCAACGGGGTACCCAAGTTCACGAGCTGCGGCAAGGGCGTCTTCTTCGTTCGTGACGGTGCGGGTTTCGACGACGGGGAGGCCATAGGCCGACAACACTGCCTTGGCTTCCGGCTCGGTCAAGGTTGTGCGTCCGGCGTTGAGCGCGGCGTCAATGATCCAGCGAGCGGCGTGAGTCGCCGGCGTGAACTGCTCCGGGATAGAGGGCGGGGTCTCCATGAGCAGTTCCTGGTTGCGCCGGTACTGCACCAGATGCAGCAGCGCGCGGACCGCTTTGGTGGGGGTGTCATAGGAGGGGACACCGGCTGCCTGGAACAGCTGACGCGCATTGGCCACGGCCCCTTCGCCGAGCCAGCTTACCAGCACCGGGCACGTGCTTTGTGGGATATCCTTGATCAGGGCTTGAGCCACCTCGTCGGGTTGGACTACGGCCGTCGGGACATGCATGACCAGGATCGCATCGATATCCGGCGAGGCAGACAGGATGCGGAAGGCCTCACGGTAGCGGTCGACTCCGGCGTCACCGACAATGTCTACCGGATTGCCATGGGACCAGGCCGGCGGTAGACAGTGATGCAGTTGATTGAGAACCTCAGGCGACAATTCTGCGAGCCGTCCACCGTCGGCGATGAGCGCGTCAGTGGCCAAGACGCCTGGTCCGCCGCCGTTGGTAATAATCGCGACCCGGTTGCCCTGAATCGGGCGTGACCGTGCCAAGGTCTCGGCGGCGTCGAACAACTCATCGATCTCGAGGACTCGGAGCAGGCCGGCCCGCCGAATGGCGGCATCGAAGACTTCATCCACTCCGGCCAATGCACCAGTGTGGGACGTCGCCGCTCGCGCGCCCTCGGCAAACCGACCGGCTTTGATGACCAATACCGGCTTATCACGCGCGGCCGCACGGGCGGCAGACATGAACTTGCGGGAATTGGTCACCGATTCAATGTAGAGCAGAATGCCTTGTGTGGTTGTTTCGCTGGCGAGATAATCGAGGACGTCGGCGAAATCGATGTCGATGCAGTCTCCGAGAGAAAGGAAATGGGAGAACCCGATGCCCTTGCTGCGGGCCCAATCCAAGATGGTGGTGCAGAGCGCACCCGATTGGGACACGAAGGCCAGACGACCAGGTACCGCACCGACGTGGGCAAAGCTGGCGTTCAGGCCGATCTCCGGGATCAGCAATCCGATGGAGTTGGGACCAAGGATCCTCAACCCGTTCGGTTTGGCGGCATCGAGCAGAGCCTGAGGTGCGACGTGCTGCTCCGACGCAGATCGAAAGCCGGCGCTCAAGACCACGGCGACGCATGTGCCGCGTTCTCCCAACTGCCGGATGAGATCAGGAACGGTCGGGGCGGGCGTAGCGATGACGGCCAGCTCGGGAGGATCGGGAAGGGCTGCCACCGTGGGGTAGGTTTTGGTGTTTTCAATGACGTCATGGTGAGGATTCACCGGCAGGATGGTCCCTGTGAAGCCACCTTGCAGCAGATTCTTCAACACCACATGGCCCACCGCGTGCGGCTTCACCGAGGCGCCGACCACGGCGACTGAACGGGGATGGAACAAATGATTCAGATGGAGCCTACTCATGTTTGGCAGTCACTCATGGCTTTACGCCCGTTTCGTCGAGAGGATACATCGTTTCTCCACGGTCATGCATATTGGCGGCCAAGCCCTCAGGTATTCTTTCTCCCTCCTCACGTCCCATGTGGCCACATCTATGGTGGACGGATTGTCCTGATTTTCCCCAGGTGAACCCGTTCACGGTACGTATATAGGCTATTGCTCAGTGCACGATCCACTGGATGCGGAATCTTCTTCCGTAGAGTTTCCTGTGCATCATGACGACGTAGGACGAAAGCTGCAAGATGTATGAGAGACCCGCTTGAACTGAGGTGCTCTGCCTCACTTGGTTCGCATATGCTACACCTGCATGATGGTGTCGCATCCTGCCTCCGTTGATTCTGAAAGGACCGAAGTTACCTAAGAAGTGAGGGAGGTGCCGTGAGTGTAGAGCGTGAGTGTAGAGAGAGGAGGAGCAGGTGAGTGGCCCGCTTTTGTGCCGCCAGCGTGCGAAGGATGCGGGCGCTGTTTCCGTCGCGGAGTCAGGGTGTTCAAGGGACGCGCCACTGATCGTCGGTGCCGCTAGGCACGGCCGTCGAGTCGGTCTGATCGGAGAGTGAGGCGCGGGGCAATCAGCCTGAAGCGACTGAAGGATTGCCGAACGTGACTCTGGCCAGATGACAGCTCCTGCGGTTCCACACAAGAGCGGGTTGTTTTTTGTGTCCATACGCCAGGTCTCACCAAAGCAATCGATACTCCAGCAAATAGGTCTCAGAGTGATCACATCAATAAGTGACCAACGAACTTGGACTATGTGGCGGGGATAAAAAAGCAGGGCGGAGGCGGGTCTAGAGAGCTCGTTTGTACTTGCTGAGATCTTGGCGGGGCCTTAGGCTTCCCACCCATCGGTGGGCCTGCTCACCGCCCCAACGCTCGACCTCGATTCCCTTAAGTGTTCCTCTCACCGAGGCCTCCGCTCAGTTGTTAGATAACTCCATTTTTCAAATAGTCAATCGCCGAGTTGATTACAACCGTCCTGGACCGTCCGACACTAGGCGTTTCCCCAGGCATACCTGCAAGTACCACCAGACCCAAACAAATCAAGGGTTCGGTTGCTTGGTGCTCTTGTTTGGCCTCTGTGATGAGGCCTACAATTGCGGTCTCTGCTATGCCACCGAAAACGATCAAGAAGAAATCTTCGCTCAAGAGGAAGTCACCTCGTCGTCCAAGAAGCACCGGCACAATTCCGCAGCGTAGTACCGCATCGGTGGTCGGAGAGGAGCTGTTTGCCAAGGTCTTCCGTTTGAGTCCCCATCCGATCGGTATTACCGAACTGGAAACGGGGTGCTGTCTGGAAGTCAACGAGGCCTGTTTGGAGATCTTTGAGTTCCGACGGGAGGAAGTAATAGGGCAAACGACGTTGATGCTGAGGATTTGGCCTGACCCTCAGGAGCGGGTCCGTTTCATCGATCGGCTGAAATCCGAAGGGATGGTCCGAAATCTCGAAGTGTCCATGAGGATGAAGGATGGAGAACGGCGCCAATTTATTATTTCAACGGACCTGATCACGTTTGGTGGTACACGTTGCCTGTTGACGATCGGCAACGACATCACCGAGCGGAAACGGGCGGAAGAGGCATTGCGTCGGAGTGAAGAACGGTGGCAGCTTGCCGCGACAGGGACAACCGATGGGTTCTGGGACTGGGATGTTGCTGGGCATACCGTGTTCTTGTCTGCGCGGTGGAAGCAGTTGCGTGGCTACCGCGAAGAGGAGATCGGGGTGGACGAAACGGAATGGTCGTCTCGGATCCATCCGGAAGACTCCTCAAGGGTGATGGCAACGGTACAATCCTATTTCAATAAGGAAATACCCACGTTTCACTGTGAATATCGTACACGGCGCAAGGACGGAACGTACTACTGGGTCAGCGACCGCGGGATTGCTGTCTGGGATAAACAAGGACGAGTGGTTCGCATGGTGGGATCTGAAACGGACATCACCGAACGCAAACGGGCGGAAGAGGCGCTGTGCCGGGTCCACGATGAACTGGAGCATCGCGTAGCGGAACGGACGTCAGAGTTGGAGAGGTCGAACGAACGGTTGTGTGCTGAGATTGCTGAGCGCAACGCCGTAGAACTCTCGCTGTCCGAGAGCCAAGGGCGGCTTCAGGGCATGTTGGACCACAGCCCGAACTTGATTTTTATGAAGGATCTACAAGGCCGCTATGTCGATGCCAATAAACAATTCGAACGGACATTCCATCTCACGAGGCAGGACATCATCGGCAAAACGGATCATGAGATTTTCCAGTCGGAGCAGGCTGCCGCCTATCGCGCCAATGATCTCGAGGCATTAAAAGCCGGGCGATCGCTCCAGTTCGAAGAAGTGGCACTGCACGACGATGGTCTCCATACAAGCATCGTATCGAAATTTCCACTTCGGCGACTCGACGGTACCCTGTACGGAACGTGCGGTATTGTTACGGATATTACGGAGCGGAAGCGGGTGGAGGAGGCACTCCATCAGAAGCAACGTGAGTTACAGCAGTCACAAGCACAACTACAAGGCCTGACCGCAAAGCTCTTTACGGCTCAGGATAGTGAACGGCAGCGGATTGCACGCGACCTGCACGATGACTTCAGCCAGCGGCTGGCCGCACTGGTACTCGATGTGGCATCACTCCAACGGCATCCGTCGCTCCTGCCCGAGGTGGTCGGCAAAGCCCTGGAGCCGGTCCGAGAGGAGCTGCAGCAGCTCTCCAGCGACCTTCACGATTTAGCCTATCGGTTGCACCCGCCTCTGCTGCGACATGCGGGGCTGCAAGCGGCCATTGAGGACCATATTCACAAAGCGATTGAGCGGACAAGGCTCCGTATCAGTTTGAATGCCAAAGACGTTCCCTGTTCGATCCCACTGGAGTGGTCTCTCTGCCTCTTTCGCGTGTTCCAGGAGAGTCTTCAGAATGTCGTGAAACATGCGAATGCTACAGAGGTGTTGGTCAAGCTGAGCGGGTCATCGAAAGGGGTCGGCCTTTCCGTGATCGATAACGGGAAGGGATTCGACAAGCACGACAAGAGCGGTCATCAGAAGGGGTTGGGGCTGATCAGCATGCAGGAGCGGCTGCGGTTGCTGAACGGATTACTCAACATCCGTTCCAGGTCGGCGGAAGGGATCAAGGTCTGTGCCTGGATTCCCTTCCAGGAGAAGACACTGTGACTCGCCCTCGCATCCTCATGGCAGACGACCATTCGCTCGTGCTGGCCGGTCTTCGAAGACTGGTTGAGGAGGAAGGGGAGGTGGTCGGCACGGTCGAAGATGGGCGAGCCTTGGTCGAGGAGGCGCAAAGACTGAGGCCGGACCTTATTCTCTTGGACATTTCCATGCCGCTGCTCAATGGCCTGGACGCAGCGAGACAACTCACGAAACTAGTGCCGGACAGCAAACTGATTTTCTTGACAGTGCATACCACCCCCACCTATGTGACTGAGGCCTTTAAGGTTGGGGCTGTAGGCTACTTAGTCAAACAGTCCGCGACGGCGGAGCTCAAGCAGGCCATCCAAGCAGTCATGAGGGGTCAGCACTACATGACGCCGTCGGTAACCAAGGATATGTTGGGGACGAAGTGCTTCCCAGCCGAGAGCCCTGTCTGTAAACGGCCCGTGACCACCCTCACGCCACGCCAGCGGGAAGTGCTGCAACTCATTGCGGAGGGGAAAGGCGTCAGGTCGATCGCCTCCATGTTGAACATCTCCATTAAGACCGTGGAATTCCATAGGGCCCGGATCATGGAGGAGTTGGATCTCCATTCGGTTGCCGAGCTCACCAAGTATGCCGTCAGTGAGGGCTTGGTGAGTCTCTGAGCAGTCCCATCGTTCGTTCGTCGCCTGGTTTGGTCACTCACTCCAGTAATATTTCGTCACGTATCTAGGATTTGCCTAGTATTCCTCTGCGATTCGTTCACCTACGATGCGCCGCGTGGGATGTGGACTTCACATAGGGGGAGGTGTCCTATGGTATTCGCGGCCATCATTGTGCGGGTGCACCATGCGTTAGAGCAGCTCGGCACGGATTGTTCCATGGAAGAGCTGGTGACCCTCTGTCCGGAACTCACGTGGAACCAAGTGTTCCTCGCGATCGATTATTTAAGTCGAGCAGGTGAGATTCGTGTGACGCTGGATGGCGACAGGACCTACAGGGTGCAGGCCCAGTACGCCGTCCCGGTCGCGGCTCCATAGAACCTCAGAACCTCCCTCCAAACTCATTGCAGCAGGGGGAGCGATGCGACGTGAAATGAGTCCAGAAGGACGTGAGATGCCTGAACCGACCCTGGCCATCGCGGGAGGGGCGGTCACGTTCCGTGTGATCCTTCGTGCGCTGTCTGAGTCGTTTTCTGCCGAACGACCTACCCTCGAACCCATAGCAGGATCCCCCTAGCTCACCCAGTGTTTCGTCTTGATGAAGGAAACGTCATGATCAGCACCAGCGCCGTGAGTCCATCCCTCATGATCGCGATTCTGAGCCGTCAGTGTCTCGTGTGGTTGGGCTTGCAGAAAGTTCTCGAGGGCCGCGCGACCGTTCAGATGGTCGTGCCTCCGTATCAGTGGAGGAGCGCGGATGGATTCCCCGGCGGAGCCAGACCAGACGTGGTCATCCTGGATCTGGAGACTGCACCAGACGCCATCGGCACCATCAAGCAGGTTCGGGATTCCGCCCAGACCTGCAAGATCGTGTTGTTATGCGGGTTTGAAGACCAGGCCCGCACGCGCGAAGCATTTGCGGCCGGCGTCGACGGCATCATCCTCACGGTTCAACCGCCCACCGTCATCCTGGCAGTGCTTGAATCGCTGTGTGCCCCCGCCCAGCCCCAGGCCTCTGGAGAACGGGATCGCGCCGTGGAGCTGGGTCTCGGACCCCCCGTCAAGAAGAAGAGTGACGCCGATCTACCACCGCCGACGTGGCTCGACGCCGTGACCGAGCGGGAACGCGAGATTATCCGGTTGGTAGGGCAGGGCCTCTCGAACAAAGAGATCGCCAACCAGTTGTCGATTAGCGACAGTACGGTCCGGCATCACCTGACGAACATTTTCGACAAGGTCGGCGTGCCCAATCGGCAGAGCCTCCTGATCCGCACGCATTATGCCTGCCCCAGTCCTGTCTAGCCCGCATTAGGGAATAAATCAGGGATTCACTAGACTTTACCTAGTATCTCTCAGCGACTTTCCCACCTATGATGCGCCGCATGGAATGTCGAATTCATCAGAGGGGTGTCCTATGAAACTCGCGACGATCAAGGCGCGCGTGTACCGTGCGTTGACGCAACTCGGCACCGGTTGTTCTCTGGCTGAGGTAGTGGCCCTCTGTCCGGAGCTGACGTGGAACCAAGTGTTTCTCGCGATCGATGACTTGAGTCGAGCCGGGCAGGTTCGGGTGACGCGGGATGGCGACGGGACGGATCGGGTGCAAGCCCTCACGTCGTCCCGATCGCGGCTTCCTCGTCATCGCCGGCTCCTTTGTAAACATTCTGTAACTATTCGCACTGGACTAGGGAATCCCTAGGTGTGCTAAATGGGGTCATGGTGCTAGGGTGCTTTGCACCGAGTCTCATGAGATATCTGGCCGGAGGATCTCAATGGACGAATCACAACAGGTGCCACGTAACGACGCTTCGACATGTGAAGATGCGGAGGTGTCTATGGAACCACAGGTGATTCCGGAAACCAGTCCGAACCTCAGCAGCCCTGCCTTCAACACTTGCTGCACACATCAACGATTGATTGATGATGTCCTGACCAGAGGCGGCAGGCGGACCGGCAAGGTGCGATGTCTCGAATGTGGCTCCATCTTCGACGATCCCTACCAAGGTTCGAAGTGACGGGACCCGGTTTACGCAGCAGTCCCTGCTACGCGCGTGTGTGGTCTCTCTCCTAGTGAGATGCCGTGACGTGAACCACACCTAGAGTGTGTCTCGGCGCCTGCGGTATTCAGCGACAAGATTCCTACAGCACTGCCGCAAAATACCCCAAGTCCTTACAGGGATCTCCGAGCTCATCGGTCGCTGACCCTCCCGCCGCACGCTCAGAACAGGCTCATTTTCTGGAGCTTTGTGTTGTCGTTTCATCAGAAACCCCGAGTGGCATCCAAGATGCACAAGGACACCCCTATACCAATGAGAAACGGCGAGCTCATGAACCAGAAGGGAAAAGAAGCGTTGCAAGTCATCATTCGTTCTCCAGGCGGCCAGCTCAAAGAAGTGGTCCTTGAAAGTCCAGGGTTGACCTGGAATGAGGTGTATTGTGAATTGGACCGCATGAGTCGAGCGGGCCAAGTCAGGGTCACGCCAAGAAGCCCAGGCTGTTATGCCGTATCGAACCCCACAGCGTGTCACCATCCTGCGTGAGAGAAAAAAAGAAGGGAGTGAAGCCATGCAACCACAGACTGCGAAAGAACCGCGCAAGCGGAAGGGCACTCAATCGATCCAGAAACCGGAGTCGGCTGCTGCTGAGAAGGAACCGTTCCATAGCCAACCGGTGTCTTCAACTGACGGTGTCAAAGCCCGTATCACTGATCGTGCCTATGAGCTCTACGCCGAGCGAGGCTATCGAGCGGGCTACGCACTCGATGACTGGCTGGAGGCCGAGCGGGAAATCCTCGGCCTAGAATGCAACGCGTAACCACGTCTAGCAGGATAGCCCTGTATGGACCACTCAATCGAGAAGGAGAGACCAATGAGACAGCAAGAATCCACCATTTGTGCCTTAGCCCTGTTACTGGTAGTTGGAATACTTGCCATCGGGGGACCAACCTACGCTAACGACAAGAAAAACAAGGCGGAGATGGCCGCAGCAGCCAAGGTGACGATCGAGCAGGCGATCAAAACGGCATCGGACAAGGTTGCGGGAACAGTGATCGAAGCCGAGCTTGAGAAAAAGCACAACAAGATCGTCTGGGAAGTCGAAGTCTTGACGTCAGAGAACAAAGCAATGGAAGTCCACATCGACGCCGAGACGGGTGACGTGATCGATGTGGAGGAAGAAAAGCCGAAGCCGACAAAATCTCCCAAGATGAGATGACGTGCGTCGTTAGGAGTTGCAAGTGGGCGACCACCGTAGCCGTGGCCGGACGATACGTCCAGCTTCAAGAGAGGAGGAGCGGGTCGCCTTGGCTCTTGCCCGAAGCGCTGGCGGGGGGCTTCTCAAGGTAGATACGTCCCGGTTCATGGTTAGATACCAAGCCTCCATCAATCTCGCGAGGGCTGCGGTGCAGGCCAAGCCGAAGAGGGGAGGATGACGACCGTGTCGAGAATCAAGGCTGCCGTTCTGCTCATCGTTGAAGATGACCAGGACATGCGGAGTCTGCTGTGCGATGAATTCTGTGGCCCTGGGTACCAGGTCCGTGAAGCGAGGGATGGAGATGAAGCCTTTCGGGCTGTATTGCAATCGGTGCCGGACCTGGTTCTCACGGATCTTCGCATGCCGGCTGGGGGCGCGGATTATATCAGTCGGTTGCGGACCATAGCGTCAGGCTGCCCAATCGTCGTCATCACGGGATTCGGTGATGCGGCATTGAAGGCGCAGATCTTGAAAGCAGGTGCGAACGCCTACTTCGATAAGCCGGTTCGTCTGACCGATCTCAAAAACTGTGTCCAGCAATTACTCGCCCACACATTCGCAGCGGATAGCTGATGGCATACCCATGATTGCGACAGCTGTGATGCGACGGGAGAGGGTGGTCCCAAGCGATGCACGGACATCCCACTCAGTACCTCGATCATCTGTTGCCGCACAGCATGACCCTCGGTGAAGTCACGACGCTACCAGAATTATTCCGGTGGCGGTGTCAATGTTCGCCGGAGGGCGAGGCCTACCGGCAATGTGAAGCAGGGGTCTGGCGCAGTTATTCCTGGAGAGAAGTGGGAGGGCTCGTCGCGCGCTGGCAGTTGGCGCTTGCCGATGAGCACCTTGTTTCAGGAGACCGTGTCGCGGTGCTGCTCAGGAACTGCGTGGACTGGGTCTGCTTTGATCTGGCGGCCCAGTCGATGGGACTGGTCGTAGTTCCGCTGTATACGGCCGACCATGCAGAGAACACCGCCAACATCCTCGCTGATTCGGGAGCGCGCTTCTTGCTGGTCGGGCACCTCGATCAGTGGAATGTCGTGGCCGGGCTACGCACAGGACTCCCCCACCTGTCTCACGTGCTGTGCTTGGAGATGCCGTTGACTCTGGTCCCAGATACCGGCATGCGGGTCAGCTTCGTCGCGCAGTGGTTGCCGCGCGAAGCCCCTCCCCAGATCAATGTGGCCAAGGATCCGCATGCGTTGGCCACGCTCGTCTACACCTCGGGCACCACGGGCCATCCGAAAGGCGTCATGCTGTCGCATGCCAATATTCTTTCAAATATACAAGCCGTCGTCAGGCACGTGCCGATTGATCAGGACGATCTCTTTCTGTCGTTTCTCCCGCTGTCCCACGCATTCGAGCGTACAGCCGGGTGCTATCTCCCGATCCTGACGGGCAGTTGCGTGGTCTATGCACGCGAGATCAGCACACTGACCGAAGATCTCGCGATGGCGCGTCCGACCATTCTCGTATCGGTGCCACGCATCTACGAACGCATCTACGGGCGTCTGCAACAGCAACTGGCGGAACGGGGCGCCTTGCCGCGTGCGCTGGTCCGCTGGACGCAGGAGCTTGGTTGGAAGCAGTTCCAAGCAAGCCAGCATCGTGGCGCTGCCCTGGGAAGGTGGGATCGCCTGCGGCTGTCGCTGCTGCAGTACCTGGTGGCCCGGCCGTTTCTCGCCCGTTTCGGCGGTCGGCTACGCCTGGCGGTGTCCGGCGGGGCGCCCTTGTCGGTTCCGCTCGCTCGGTACTTGGTTGGCTTGGGGTTACCTGTGATGCAGGGCTATGGTCTGACCGAAGCAGCGCCGGTCGTTTCCGTCAACCAGCCGGACGACAATGTGCCGGAATCGGCTGGCCTCCCCCTCCCCGGGATTGAGGTCAGGGTCGGTGCGCAGAATGAATTGCTGGTGCGTGGCCCCAACGTCATGATGGGCTACTGGAACCAGCCTGAGGAGACGGCGAAGGCGATTGATGCCGAGGGCTGGTTGCATACGGGCGACCAAGGTCGCATCGAACACGGTCATCTGTTCATCGTTGGGCGCCTCAAGGAGATCGTTGTCCTGTCCACCGGCGAGAAAATCACACCCGACGCTGTGGAGATGGCGCTCATCGAGGATCCGCTGATCGACCAGGCGATGGTGATAGGGGAAGGGAAGCCGTATCTGGCCGCCCTCTTGGTGCTGAACGCGCGGGCCTGGGGTGCACTCGCCAAGCAATGGTCGTTGCGGGCAGAGGATTCCGCCGCGCTGGCCGATGAACGGCTCCAGCAGCATCTCAAGAACCTCTGCCGCCGATCCCTGGCACGCTTCCCCGAGTATGCCCAGGTCCGTCGCTGCTGGGTGACGCTTGAACCGTGGACCATTGCCAACGGCTTGCTCACGCCCACGCTCAAACTGAAGCGCCCGGCGATCGAGCATCATTTCGCGGAACAGATTCTCAAGCTATACGTCGGGCATCTGTCCCAGGTATGACGCGGGACAGAATCCGTTCACTGGGAGAGCAGCCGTGAAGACAGCGCATGGGCCGACCGACACCACACCGGTTCCAGAACGAGCCTCCGAATTGCTCGACATCGTTCGCACCCTATTCGCTGAGCTCCACCGGCAAAGCGTTCCGGCTCGGCCCATCAGGTTGGACAGCTCGCTCGATCACGAACTCGGGTTCGACAGCTTGGCGCGGGTCGAACTACTCTTGCGGATCCAGCGGGCCTTCGGGATTGACCTGCCGCAGGACACGCTGTCTCGCGCCGAATCACCCCGCGACCTGCTCGAGGCCATCCGGAAGGGGACCGGCAGATCGGCACGTCAGGCGCCGAAACCGTCCGTCACACCATTGGAATCGGCGAGAGAGGAAGCGGCCGAGGCCACCACGTTACTCGAAGTCATCGACTGGCATGTGCGCCGGCAACCGGACCGCATCCAGATCATTCATCTCAGTGAACAGGGCGAACAGCCCATCACCGGTCGCGATCTGACGGAGGCATCTGAACGGGTCGCCGCAGGTCTGCAACGCCGTGGGCTTGAAGTGGGCCAATCAGTGGCCATCATGTTGCCCACCTGTCCTGAGTATTTCCCGGTCTATGTGGGCATTCTGTTGGCCGGCGGTATTCCCGTGCCCATTTATCCACCGGCCCACTTGGCCCAAGTGGAAGAACATGTCCGCCGCCATGTCGGCATCTTATGCAACGCGCAAGCCGTCCTGCTGATCACGACAACGGAAGCGCGAGCCGTGGCGTGGCTGCTACGGGTTCATGTGTCCTCACTGCGCAAGGTGGTGAGTGCGCAGGAACTGCTGCAGTCGCGAGATGCCCTCACCCCGGTGCCGGTGGCGGCACAGGATGTGGCCTTTATTCAGTACACCTCCGGCAGCACTGGTGACCCCAAGGGCGTGGTGCTGACCCATGCCAACTTGCTGGCCAACATCCGGGCCATGGGACAGGCGATCGGTCTTCGTCCTGACGATGTCTTTGTGAGCTGGTTGCCTCTCTACCACGATATGGGATTGATCGGCGCGTGGCTGGGTACTCTCTACTTTGGCATTCCACTGGTCGTCATGTCGCCGCTTACCTTCCTCGCCAGGCCCGTCCGCTGGCTGCAGGCCATCCAAACCTATCGCGGGACACTCTCGTCGGCACCGAATTTTGCCTATGAACTCTGTGTCAAGAAGATCAGCGACGAGGAGCTGGTCGGACTTGATCTCAGTTCGTGGCGACTGGCATTCAACGGCGCGGAAGCGGTCTTGCCGGAGACTCTGACGCGTTTCGGCAGGCGGTTCGCCCCGTACGGCTTCCGCTCCGAGGCGCTCACGCCGGTCTACGGGTTGGCCGAGTGTTCCGTGGGACTGGCCTTTCCACCCTCCGGCCGCGGCCCCCTCGTCGATTCGGTCCAGCGAGCCTCGTTCACGTATACCGGCTGCGCGGTTCCCGCCGCTTCCGACGAAGCCTCTGCACTGTCGTTTGCTTCTTGTGGAAGGCCTTTGCCCGGCCACGAATTGCGGATCGTGGATGCATCCGGCAATGAGGTGGGTGAGCGGCAAGAGGGGCGACTGGAGTTCAGAGGAGCGTCGGCCACGCGCGGCTATTTCAACAATCCCCAAGCCACGTCACAGCTGTTCAGGGAAGGGTGGCTTGATAGTGGAGACCGGGGCTACATCGCCGGCGGCGAAGTGTTTCTGACGGGGCGGGTCAAGGACATCATCATTCGGGGCGGGCGCAACATCTACCCCCACGAAGTAGAGGAGGCGGTGAGCGAGATCCCGGGGGTGAGAAAGGGCTGCGTAGTCCTCTTCGGCAGCTCTGACCCGACTTCGGGTACGGAGCGGCTGGTGGTCCTCGCTGAAACACGAGAAAGTGGTCAACGTGAACGACAGCAGCTGCGCGACGCGATCACTGCCGCAGTCGTCAAGGTCCTGGGCGAGCCTGCTGACCAAGTGGTGCTTGCACCACCCCGTACGATACTCAAGACCTCCAGCGGCAAGTTGCGTCGTGCCGCGACGCGAACACTGTTCGAGTCGGGATTGGCCGGCGAGCACAGGCGTGCCGGGTGGTGGCAGGTCGCCAGTCTCGCAGTGGGTGCAGTGATTCCTCAGTTGCAACGTTGGACGACAAGGGCAGCAGATGTGATGTTTGCGGCCTGGGCCTTGTTGGTGTTCTGCCTGGTGGTGCCAGTGGTCTGGCTCATCACCAGTCTCACCACGCGCACTTCCTGGGCCTGGGCCGTCAGCCGAGCCGGTGCACGGCTGTTACTGTGGTTGACCGGAACGCCATTCACCGTGAGCGGATTGGAGCAGGTGCCGCGCGGGAAGCCCTGTGTGCTGGTGGCCAATCACGCCAGCTACCTCGACGGCATGGTCTTGGCCGCAGCGCTGCCGCAACCGCTTCGCTTCGTCGCCAAGCGCGAGTTGCTTGAGCCATTCATTCCGCGCGTCTATCTCCAGCGCTTAGGCACGGAGTTCGTGGAACGCTTTGCCGCCCACGAGAGTGTGCAGGATGCTCGGAGGCTGGAGGGTGCGCTGCGCGCCGGCCGTGGGTTGGTGTTCTTCCCCGAGGGCACGTTTACCCGTGTGCCCGGGTTGCTGCCGTTTCGGATGGGGGCCTTTATTGTGGCGGCCAACACGGGCGTCCCGGTTGTGCCGGTGTCGATCTGCGGGACCCGCTCCATTCTGCGTGATGGCCAATGGTGGCCCAGGCGCGGCGCGATCACCATCACGTTCGGCGCTCCCTTGTTGTCTGTTGCCGACGCACGCGACGCCTTTGCAGCAGCGGTGGTACTGCGCGATGCCGCCCGCGCTCATATTTTGCGTCACTGTGGCGAGCCTGATAGCCAATGAGAACCGCTTTTGGCCCGCATTTTTCATGAGCGCTTCTACTGCAACCGACAAGAGGCCACTGCGACAAGCCTGGCCATGATTTGCTCATGGCCAGGCGGGCAGGCTCGCTCTTCGTGACCTCACCATACTGTTTCAAGTATGCTTCGGCCCCTTAGGTCTCCGCGTGCCCGTCTCGCCTGGCGTCTTGCCGGTTTCGTGACGAACCGTCATGAATAATGCGGGCTAGTATTCCTCTCGGCGCCATCGCAGTGGGTTGCGAAGGTCGTTGAGCAGCCGGAATGTGTCGCCCCGCCGCTTTGACCTTCGCCTTCTCGCCCGACGAGGCTACCGCGATCGGCGGATCTCTTCGTAATGCGTAGACACTACTTGACCGAGCGCCTCACGGAGTTCCTCTCCTTGATAACGGCGGTTCGCTACTTTGCGGAGGCGTGAAGCGAGTCCTGCATCGCCGAGTGTCGACTCGGCCCATTTCACGAAATCCGCTCGATGATCGTGATACTCCAGACTCTCCAAGGGGAGCGTTGGTATGAGCCGGCAGAGTTCATACAAGCTGGCGGCTTCGATGCCCACGTACCCTTTCTCGGTGCGAAACACGAATCGCTTGCCTGGTGGGAGCGGGATATCCAGGTACTTATACAGGTGACGGACGTGGGGAACCCGGCGAATTGCCGGGCGCATGCGGACGATGTCGCCTCCGCAGAGCAAGGCGCTGCCCATCGGAATCTGATCGAGATTCGCGCCTAACAAGTTGCACGAGGCACAATGGGTGCGCAGGGAATCCCAGATTGCGTGGTCCGTGATCCGGGTCAACAGGAGATGGTTCAGTGATTCAAGGATTGAGCCACTGAGACGATCGGGACGGTACGATACAAAGGCCCAGCCTCCGCTGTTCAGAACGGGGCGGAGCAACGTGGAGACCTCGCTGCCTTCAAACAGGAATTCCTGCGCTTCATCCAGGACGATCCAGTGGGGGCGAAACTTTTGCTCTCGGACTGGTCGTAGGGCGCGCAGTAGTTCGGCAACATAGTGACTGCGTGCAGTGATCGGATATCGGCTTAGATCGAGGACCAACGACACGCCTCCTTCCTCAAGGAGCGAGACGACAGCGGAAGGTGGGGGAAGTGAAGCCCGGTCACCCGTGATCGACACGAAGCGCGGGAGCACTTTCAGTCCGCGGAAGTCTCCCTCCGGGTCGATGAGGAGGACCTGATACTCTTCATGATGGAGTCCTTCTGCGATCAAACCGACCATCCAGGACTTGCCGGTGGCCGAGTTGCCGAAGACTCCAAGATTTCGTCCCGCCAACCGCGCTGCCGGTACACTGATCGGGGTACCCATCTCTGTTTGTCCGAGCAGAAGCGGTCTCTCACGTTTGAGGGGAATGTCGAGGAATTTCCCGCTCAGCGGATATTCTCTGAGGATCTCAAGGACGCCTTGGGGGCCTGGCGCCGTGGCCAGCACATCCGCTGTCTCGACGACAGCGGGGACAGCATCGCCTACCGCGACCGACACCTCGGCGAGCGTCAGCATCGAGAGATCGTTTTCTGCGTCCCCGAAGGCCGCAACGTTTCTGGGAGAGAGACCGCAGAGGGCCAAGAGCCGCTCGAGGCCAGATCCCTTTGTTGCCCCGGGGGGCAGCACCATCACGGCGCCCTTATTGTACTCAATCGAGGTGGTGCCTCCGTGAGTACTGAGAATTTGCCAGAGGGCTTGGTCATGGGGTGTCCAGGTCGCCGCGATCGCCAGGCCTCGCTCGAAAGGAATTCCTGCCTCTTCCATGGCCTTGAGCAGGCGGGGATCCAATTGCCCGAACGGCAGATAGGTCTCTCCGCTCGCCGTATGGGAGAGCACCGCACCGTTTTCCCACACGATTCCGGCGAACAATTCACCAAGATGGCCCAGTGTGACGGTCTCGAAACGGCGGCCGGTCACGAGGAAGAGCACATGCCCGCTTGCGCGGCATTGCTCCAAGGCCTGCTCAATTTCCGGAGACACATCTCCGTTGACAGCCAGGGTGCCGTCGAAATCGAATGCCAACACACGACGATACATGAGGACCCTCTTACGGGAGGTTGATCCATCGGATCATTGATTCACTGAAGGACTGAGCAGATGGTTCAATTCTGCTTCAGGTACTGCCCAGGGTTCGATGGGAGTCGTCTTTTCATGGAGTCTTGAGCCGGAACATCCGATTCACGACCGTTGTGTCTTGCCCCAACTTGCTGAAACTGTCGGTCAGGACTTCGTTGACGACCTTCTCCAGATCTTCCCGGTCAAACCAGAAGACATCTTCAGATCCTGCGCCGTTCAACGTCATACGCACGATGCTGTCGTCCGACAAGTTCTTTACCTGAATGGCCAGCTTCGTCTTTGTCTTCATCTCCGTGAAGCCGACTCGGCTTTTCGCGTGGACGAACAGCTCAAGCATCTGTCCCGTTAGGACGACATCGGCGCGCTCGGTGCTACCCTCCTTCAAGACATTCCAGCCGTTGGCTGTGAGATAGTCGGTCAACAGGCGGGCGACAGTTTCGGCCGGGTTGCTTCCCGGGACGTCAAAATAGCTGACCCCTCCCCAGAGGTGGGTCCGTATCCCAAGACCTGTCTGAGACTTCCGTCCATCTACAAATTCACCGAAGACCACCTTCAGGGGTTCATCTGGCTTCACGATCTTTTTAGGGCCTGCTGAGGCTACGTGCAGTTGCAAGGGAATCACCTCACCGGTCCCTACACATCCAATGAGAGCGATGAGCACCATCCCACTGATGAGCGGCATAAGGAGATGCTTCAAAAGAACCTCCGCTAATGCATAGGTTGAAACGAGTTGCTTCTCGCCACTGGAGCGGGAGATGTTGTTTCGTAATGCCGCTTACGGCTTCCTGAAATGCACACGCCGGTTCGATTGCCAGCATGCCTCGCTGTGCTCGGTGCAGAAGGGCCGTTCTTTTCCATAACTGGTGACTCGGATTTGAGACGCGGTCATACCGTGATCCTCCAAATATTGTTTGGCGGCCTGAGCGCGCCGTTCTCCCAAGACGAGGTTGTAGGCACTGGTGCCTCGCTCGTCACAGTGACCTTCGATCACGAGTTCTTGAGTCAGTTCCGATTTAAGCAAGCCGGCAAGGCGCTTCAACGTCGATTGCGCGTCTGCGCGGATCGCATACTGATCAAAATCAAAATAGACGTCCGAGCGCTCGGCCGGCGATTCGGCCGGTGGCGGCGCCGGTTTGGCTGGGGGCATCGACGCAACAGGCTGTTCGGCCACGCGCATCTCCGGTTCATCCGGCTTCGTTGGGGGTACGACCTTCATTGCCTCACCAACAGATGTGGGGGAAGGACCCGGCTGGAAAGCTTGGTCCTCAACCGCAGTCATGAGTCTCCGGCCGCTGCAGCCCGACACAACCGTGAGCACAATCAGCCAGAGAACGAGCCTATGACGGTGACGCCGAATCTGGAGCGACATCATTCCTCCTACGGGTTATTGAACGTGGACGGATCGCGTGACCAAGCCATCGGCGGTCTTGAGATACGTGATATCCGCCTTCTCACCGACTTTCACATCAGCTAACCGAGCGGCCTGTTTCCCTCTCACAATTCTCGCATCTGTCGGCACACGAGCTCCGACCACGAGCGCTTCATTATGAGGGAGCAATACCTGCACCACGATAGTCGGAGGATCGACAGTGACGTCCGTAGCGACCACAGTACCCTGGACCGTTCGCTGAATCGTCTCTGCCGATCGACTGGTAACGGGGATGGTTATGCTGACCAATCCACATGCCAGAGCAAGAGAGACTATGCAGGCTTTCGTTCTCATAGAAACCACCCTTCCCTCCCGGCGCGGATGATTCCGAGCAGGACCCCACCAACTGTACTTCAGTACCTTGGCAAGAAGAGAGCCACGCAATGTGACCACAAGGAACCGCGCAACTCCTTGAAAACTTCTGTGATTGAGCGAGGGGAATGAGGCGAGCCGCATACCGCTCTGAGGAAATCCGCTACAAGAGTTCCAGACGAGATGTCGCGAAAGGGTACATGAATTTTCAGAACGGAAGGTTTCCGGACACTCGCGCAAGAGGATGTGATGCTCCAACGATCATCCGATATCAGCGAGTTTGCTCCGCAAATAGCCGTTCGGTCTTCCTCAAGAGACTCAGACATCGGTAGGCACTTCCCTTGCTCCATACGAATGAAGTCGAGACGTGACCGGTATCCGTTCGTGAATGTGCCGTGACGGAGAAGGAGGCGACATGACCGTGTCCCGCCATGTAGAAGAAGCAGCAGGCAAGCTTCAGGAGGCCGCCCGGCAGATCGTGCTGGCACGGGAAGGCCCCGATAGCTGTGAGAATCAAAGGGTCTGGTTGGAGGCGCTCACGGCCTACTGTGAGGCTCTCGCCGATATCCATACTTATAATAATGAATCCATTCACGAGAAGCTTCACGAGTTGGCAGGCCGGATAGGTTTGAGAAAGTTTCCATCCTCGTCATAGTACGCCGCAGATAATGTCATTCACGAACACGAAGCTGCTGCGTCTTGCAGTCATCGGAGTCGGGAGGGTCGGACAGGTCTGCGCGGAACTCATTGCTCTGAGCCATGACCTCAGGGTGGGGGCATTCGTCCGTCGGTCTGCCAGTGGAGTGGACTGCCTGCCTGACCACCTCCGACACATTCCGCTGTTGACCCATGTGGGTCAGGTGAGGGAAGTAGATGGAGCACTGATTTGCGTACCCACGAACGCTGTCATGGAGGCTGCGTCTCAGATTCTCCGGCATGGAATTCCGATCGTGGACTGCGCCTTCTCCATGGAGAATCATTTCACGCCCACAAGGCGGCGATCCACAAGCTGGCTCTTCATCACAACGCTCCGGCCATTGTCGGCGCCGGGTGGGATCCTGGGGCGCTCTCGGTCTTTCGATCCTGGTTGGCATTGCTTACACCAGGAGGGATGACCGAGACGACGCATCGACCTGGAATCACGCTCCGCCACACAGTCATGGCCAAGAGCATCGTCGGCGTGAAAGATGCGCTGTGCACGGAAGTTCGAGCCACAGACGGCCGAGTGCAGCGTTATGTCTATATCGAATTGGAGCAGGGGGCGAACGCCGAAGTTGTAGCCCAGGCTATTCGGGCCGATCCACTGTTTCTAGGGGAAGAAACGCAGATATTCCCCATGGAGAGTCTTGCCTCGCTTGAGCAGGAGGGAAGGGGTGTCGTCCTCGACCGGCGGAGTTCTCCGCAACGGCTGGGCCGCCAGCACTTCATGCTGGAGGGGCGTTTCGACGAAGTGGTGGTAACGGCTGAGGTCATGCTCGCCGCGGCCCGCGCATTGCCGGACCTTGGCCCCGGCGCCTACTCCCTTGTGGATCTTCCCCTCAGCGCCTTGTGGGGCGAACGGGCCGACAAGGCGGAACGAGAATGGTTCTAGTGGCTGGGCAATGACGACATTACAGCTGATGGAAAAGCAGGAGCCGGAGTCACCAGTGGTCTGGGAGACGTTTCCCTCCTGGGCGCAGTTCAGTTGGCTCTACCTCATGAGCGCTCTCTCCGCCATCCGTGCGGCGATGTTTCATAGATTTGGTCTGGGTGGGTGGGAGATGTGGATGATCGGGGCCGGGATCCTGATTGCCTGCGCCGCAGTCCTGCGGCACTGGGTGCACTACGAACTCACGAGGGATCGGATCATGGTGCGCAACGGCTATACGGGACGCGTGATTCAATCGATGCTCCTGAGTGATATCCGCGAAGTGATAGTTCGACAAGGCTTCGTCGCGCAGTTCTTTGGAATCGGCACGCTGGTCATTCATTTGCGGACCTCGGACCGAATGCTCTCATTGCGGGGAGTGTGCGATCCCGAAGGCGTGAAAATTCGTATCCAGGCCCTGACTTAAAAACATCACCGAATGGCCATGAATTCAGAGCCGGTGAGTGCATGATCGGGTGCTGAATTCGACAGGCTCAGAGTGACTCAAAAGGTAGTGGCCGCCTTGCATCTGATCGGCTGATTCCGGCAGGGGACACATCCCGTGTTGCAACAATGAGAATCGCGCTGACCGGTGATGTAATGCTCGGACGACTAGTGGATCAGTATGTCATTCAGAATCGCTCGGTGCGCCCTGAAGCGCTCTGGGGGGACGTGTTGCCGATTATGTTGAGTGCCGATTGCCGATTGATCAACCTGGAATGTGTCATCAGCAGTCACGGTGAAGAATGGCATCCGACCACGAAGGCATTTCACTTTCGTGCCCGGCCTCGCACCATTGAGTTTCTCTCAGCGGCCAAGATCAACGGGGTGACCTTGGCGAATAATCATGTGCTGGATTACGGGCCTGAAGGCTTGCTGGATTGCTTCAATCTGCTCGACCAAGCCGGCATCAAACGAACCGGTGCCGGCGCCACGATGGAGGAAGCCCTGGCTCCTCTTGTGCTGGACTTGCCGGAAGGCCGTGTGGCCGTCGTGGCCTTGACGGATAATGAGCCGGAATGGGAAGCGACAGAGACGAAACCGGGCGTGAACTACGTCACGTACGGCGACCGCGGGTTGAAAGAGCCGTACCGATCACGAATCACCCAGGCACTGCTGTCGGCGCGACGTCAGGCAAACCTCGTGATCGTCAGCGCGCATGTCGGTCCGAACTGGGGCGCACCGTCCAAAGCAATCCAGGTGCTGGCGCACGAGCTTATCGACATGGGTGCCGATCTCTATTGGGGCCATTCCAACCATACCCCTCAAGGCATCGAACTCTACAAGGGGAAAGCCATCCTCTATTCCACCGGCGATTTCGTCGATGACTATATGGTCGACAAAGACGAGCGCAACGACCTCTCATTCCTGTTCATGCTCGACGTGGAGCAAGGCCGCATCGCGCGTATCAAGCTCCATCCGACCTGCATCGAGGATCTTGGGGTGCGACTGGCAAGTGACCTGGAGAGAGAGTTCCTTGTCAGAACCATTCAGCCCAAGTGCAGGGCGTTTGGAACCGTCATAGATGTAGAGGGACGAGTCGGGACAATTACCGTGAAGTAAAGGATGTCGCTCCCTGGGATTGATTGATCATGCTACTTCCTTCCAAGACTGTGCAAGGAAGCTGGGAACATTTCCCGCACGAGGCCGATATCGGTGTGCGGGGGGTCGGCTCGACCAAGGAGGCGGCGTTTGAACAGGCAGGGCTGGCACTGACCGCCGTGATCACAGACCTGGACGCTGTCGCCCCGGCGCAAGCGGTGTCGATTGCCTGTGAGGCTCCTGACGAGGAGCTGCTGCTGGTCGATTGGCTGAACGCGCTGGTCTATGAAATGGCCACGCGGAAGATGCTGTTCAGTCGCTTTGCGGTGCGCTTCAACGACCGTGCCCTCCACGCGACGGCATGGGGAGAGCCGATCGAGATAGCGCGACATCAACCGGCCGTCGAGGTGAAGGGCGCGACCTACACCGAGCTGTCGGTGCAGCAAGATGAGAAGGGGCGTTGGATTGCACAGTGTGTGGTTGATGTATAACTTGTACTCGGACATGAGGCGGTGATGGATCTCAATCGTTTGAAACGACGTGGGCGGGACGAATGGCACATTTCTCCCCGCGGCAAGATGCTGGTACCTGGCGTGATCTATGCCACCGAAGACCTGATTCACGACATGGACGAGAAAGTCTACGAGCAAGTGTCCAACGTGGCGATGTTACCCGGTATCGTCCAAGCGTCCTACGCGATGCCAGATGCCCATTGGGGCTACGGATTCCCAATCGGTGGGGTTGCCGCGTTCGATCATGATCTCGGAGGGGTGGTCTCAGCGGGAGGTGTGGGTTTCGATATTTCCTGCGGCGTTCGCCTGCTCCGCACGGGCCTTGCGGTCGAGGATCTTCAACCGGTGAAAGAATTGCTGGCCGAGGCGTTGTTTCATCGCATACCCGCCGGCGTGGGAAGTACAGGGAAGGTGCACTTGGATCGGCAGGAGATGGATGCCATGCTTGCCGGAGGGGCGAAATGGGCCGTGGGGAAGGGCTACGGGGCACACGAGGATTTGGAGTTCATCGAAGAGCGCGGGTGCATGGCCGGCGCCAAACCCGAGAATGTCTCGGATCACGCCAAGAAGCGCCAGCAAGATGAAATGGGGACGCTCGGGTCAGGGAACCACTACCTCGAAGTGCAACGGGTGACACAGGTATTCGATGCGGAGGCGGCGTCGATCTTCGGCCTTCATGAAGGTGACATCGTCGTGAGCATTCACTGCGGGTCACGAGGGCTCGGTCATCAGATCGGGACCGAGTTTCTGAAGAGCATGGTCACGACCGCGGCGGGACACCACATCGACCTGCCGGATCGTGAACTGGCCTGCGCCCCGATCAATTCGGAGGTAGGGCAGGACTATCTCGGTGCCATGCGATCGGCCATCAATTGCGCGCTGGCCAATCGTCAGATCGTCACACACCTCGTCAGGGAAGTCTTTGCCGACATCTTGCCGCAGGCGACACTCTCGCTGCTGTACGACGTCTCCCATAACACCTGCAAGGTCGAGGAGCATGTGATTGATGGAACGCCGACTCGTCTCTTCGTCCATCGCAAGGGGGCCACGCGGGCCTTCGGACCAGGCCACCCTGATCTTCCTCCGTCACTACTAACGGTAGGGCAGCCGGTGCTGATCGGCGGAACGATGGGAACGGCTTCATATGTGCTCACGGGTACGAAAGAGAGCATGGCACTGGCCTATGGGTCTGCCTGTCATGGAGCGGGGCGAAGCATGAGCCGGCACCAGGCATTGCGGCAGTGGCATGGCCGCGATGTGGTGAAGGAGTTGGCGACGCGAGGGATTCTGATTCGCAGCCCGTCCATGAGAGGAATCGCTGAGGAAGCGCCGGGCGCCTACAAGGATGTCAGCAAGGTGGTCGATGCAGCGGATGATGCGAACCTGGCGCGAAAGGTAGCCAGACTGGAACCGCTCGTATGCATAAAGGGATAACAGCGAAGGGACGGTGTGGGGCGTTATGAACCAAGAATCCTATCCTATTTCTGATGAGTTTCGGACGCGTGCCCATATCACCGAACAACGGTATCGCGACCTGTACAAACGCTCGGTCGAGGATCCCGAAGGCTTCTGGAGTGAGCAGGCCGACCGGTTTGTGAGCTGGTCTGCACGCTGGAAGAAGGTGCTCGATTGGGATTTCGCAAAAGGATACGTCCGCTGGTTTGAGGGTGGGCGGCTGAACGCCTGTTTCAACTGTGTCGACCGCCATCTGGCGACACGCGGGGAGCAGACGGCGATCATCTGGGAGGGCAACGAGCCCGACCAGAGTCGCACGATCACCTATCGAGATCTGCACCAACAGGTCTGCCGCTTGGCGAACGCACTCAAAACGCGAGGCATCGGCAAGGGCGACCGCGTGTGCCTCTACATGCCCATGATTCCCGAGGCTGTCGTTGCCATGCTGGCTTGCGCCCGCATCGGCGCCATCCATTCAGTGGTGTTCGCCGGGTTTTCTTCCGAGGCCTTCAAACATCGCGTCCGGGACAGTGATTGTCGGCTAGTGATCACAGTGGACGGGTATCGACACGGCAACAAGACGATCGGTCATAAGGAAAAGACGGATCAGGGTCTCAGCGATTGTCCCAGCGTCAAGACGGTGCTGGTCGTCAAACGTCTCGGCCTGGACATTCCGTGGGACAGTGCGCGGGACGTCTGGTATCACGAGGCTGTGAGGGGCAGCTCGCCAGATTGTCCGGTGGTGGAGATGGATGCGGAAGATCCGCTGTTTATCCTCTACACCTCCGGCTCCACCGGCAAACCGAAGGGCGTCGTGCACACGACCGGTGGCTACCTGCTGTTTGCTGCCATGTCCCATCGGTATGCCTTTGATTACCATGATGGCGAGGTCTATTGGTGCACGGCGGACATCGGCTGGATTACCGGCCACACCTACAGCGTCTATGGCCCGCTGGCAAACGGGGCCACCACACTCCTGTTCGAAGGTGTTCCCAATTATCCCGATTACTCCCGCCTGTGGCAGCTCGTGGACAAACACCGGGTCAATATTTTCTATACCGCGCCGACCGCGATCCGCTCCCTGATGGCGCAAGGCGATGAACCGGTGAGGAAAAGCAGCCGTCGGAGCCTGCGCATGTTGGGGAGCGTCGGGGAGCCCATCGATCCCAAGTCGTGGGAATGGTTCTACCGCGTCGTCGGCGAGCAACGCTGCCCCATTGCGGACACCTGGTGGCAGACGGAAACAGGCGGATTGCTCCTGACGCCGTTGCCAGGCGCGATGGCATTGAAGCCCGGGTCCGTCGCGAAGCCGTTCTTCGGGGTGGTCCCGGCCATCGTGGATGAGAAAGGGAATATCCTCGAAGGGGAAGCCCAGGGCCGCCTGGTCATCACGAAGCCATGGCCCGCGCTGGCGCGCACGATCCATGGAAGCCATGAGCGATATCTCAAGACCTACTTCAGCCGATTCCCCGGCCTCTACGATACGGAGGACGGCGCCCGGCGCGATGCCGATGGGTATTACTGGATCACGGGTCGGATCGATGATGTGTTGAACGTGTCCGGCCATCGTCTGGGGACGGCTGAGTTGGAGGGTGCGTTGGCGAAGCATCCGGACGTGGCCGAAGCCTCGGTCGTCGGGTTTCTCCACGAGATCAAAGGCCAGGGGATCTATGCCTATGTCGTGCCGAAGCAAGGTATTGCCGCATCGGAGGCACTTCGTGCTGAGTTGATCGCCCAGGTGCGAAAGGAAATTGGCCCGATCGCCACGCCTGATCATATTCAATGGGCCGAGGCCCTTCCAAAGACTCGCTCGGGCAAGGTCATGCGCCGCATCCTACGCAAGATCGCGGTGAGCGAATTGGCTGATCTGGGTGACACCTCGACACTCGCCGATCCTTCCGTGGTTGACGCCCTGATCGCGCACCGGAGAGGATCCTGATAAGGGCCTGGCGGTGGCTCGAGAACACTGCTGAGGTGAATTTTTGCGGCAGAGGTAGCCAGGCCAGAATCATGTGTACTCGACCTGTTATCGGGCGAGCAGCTACCGCGATTCTGTTAGGCCCGGTGCAAAGACATGACCAGTGTCGAAGTGCCAAAGGAGAAAGGGAGCTCTATTCCGAATCGCAGCATGAGAGATGGTTTGGTCTTGGGCACAACTCTGCTCGTGATCCATTCGTTTGTCTCTTTCCTGGCGTTTCTCTATTGCCATATCAATACCGAGAGCCAAGTGGTATTCGTCTATTCTTTGTTCTTTGTCGTTGATGCTCCGACCGTTCCTTTGGCCTTCGAGATCGAAGGAAAGATCGGTCTCCTTACCAGCCTGACCGATTCGTGGACCGACTTGTGGTACTACGGGCATCAAGGAGTCAACCTGCGAGCCTTCGTTCTTACTGCTCTCTTTGGTGGTCTTCATTGGTTCATTATTGGAAACCTGATTACTTATACGGTCGGTAGGATTCAGCAGCGCTTGAGACTGAAACGGCAGCTGGCGTGAACCTGTATTCGTCGGGTGGAAAGCGATTCTGCCTTGTCGCCGGCTGTAGCATTCCGCAACAGTGATCGGTAAGCCTTCCGTGGATTTTTCCCCAATCTCGAAGCAGGGCCAAACTACAGGCACTACGAAGTCAGTATTTTCAACACATTCGAACTTAGCAGCGATCTCAACACGGCTCATACCGATGGCACAATGGTTGCCCATCTGAACTAAGAAAGGGACATACTGTGCTAGCACGAGACACAACTATGGCGGTCTTGTTTGCTGTGTTGTATCTGACTCTTGCACACCCCTCTTCGGGACAGGAGAGCAGCGAGGCGAAGGCACTGCGCAAACACTACGATTGGAAAAACCTGGGATGACTAACCACGAAAAGCGAAAGATAATCATCCCGTGGATTGATCCAGAGGAGCGCGTGACCATGCATTTTCTCGACGAGAAGGACCTGAACGCAGAAGTGACAGGGACCACCGAGGGATTGGTTGACCTCGCGATTGAGACCAAGGTGCCTCATATCAAGCAACGAGTCTCGGTTCCACTCAGACTCACGGAGGTTTCAGAGGACCTTGGGCACTATACGCGTGACCCCGAACGGCCGTTGAAACACCGCCGACTCATGTTGATCATCAATGCGAAACGTCCACCTGTTATCTACTAGAGGAGTAACTTTGATATGGAGGCAGAGATGAATCGTCACCTCCTGCTGTGGCTGATTGCCATTGCCCTGCTCACAACGGTGAGTTGTCGTCCCCGCCACCCACCTCATACGCCTCAGCCGTTTGGCATGGAGGATCTGGCGGGAAGGTCATTTTCGTCGGCCATCGCACTGAAGTGAGGGAAACGCCATTTACCTTTGTCGCGAACCGACATGACTGATGATCACCTCTAGTTTCTGGCTCGTTCGAATTCCTAGTCTGGGTCTAATCAGATTGGAGATGATCCACACAGCGAGGGCGATCACTTTCAGTGGAGTCACAATCTTCCTCGCGCTGCTCTCGGCCTGTGCCTCGCCGGTCGAGGACTTATGGCCGCCGGCTGCGGACTCACCTGCTCAGACCGTCGTTGTCTCGCTCGATACCTGGCACGCAATGATTGCGTTTCCGATCGAGCCGTCAGCGATCAGCCCACAGCTATCAGTAGCTGGTGAGCAGGATCAGATTGGATCTTCCTCTTCTTCTGGCCATCAACCATCAGCCATACGCTATACGCTCTTCGAGGAGTGGGGCTATGCCGAGCGCGCATGGTATCTGGAGGGAAAGACCGGCTTGGTCGGAGTTATTCGCGCGCTCTTCTGGCCGACCGAGGGCGTCGTCGAAGTTGGGCACCATGATCGAGTCTGGGCGAAACGCACACCGCAACCACCTTCAGACCTCTTTTCATTTCGTTTGTCGGAGGAAGGCTACCAACGCTTGCGCCAGCATCTGCAAGCGACCCTGTTGGACGAGGATCCGGTAGCCACCTTCGGACAATCCCTGTTTTATCCCGCGAGACGTTCCTATCATCTGTTTCATACCTGCCATCAGTATGCAGCGCTGGCATTGCGCGAAGCGGGTTTGCCGATCTCACCGTTCTGGGCCTTCAACCGAACCAGCCTTGGCTCACAGCTTCGACGCGCCACCCGGCTTAGTGGGGTGCAACCGACAGAGATTCCAGCTGCAGAATTGCGTTAACCCTGGATACGCGGCAGAATTACCGGTCTTGCCGTGCAGCAGACACCGGCCAGAGTGTTGGATAGACATTAGACTTTGCAGTAGACCTATCCGAAATAGAGGCTGCGACTGCCGCCCTGGCCGACGCGCATAGCCTTGACCAATAATCACGCGGGGCGTTACTATTGAAGCCCGTGAGCAAGACGTTCAAGTGCGCCGAGACGGAGGCGCTCGCTAAGGGATCGCCTGTCAGGCGATTGGCGAATATCGCGACCGTTGCGCGACGCAAGCTGCGGCAATTGGAGGTCGCGGGCCAGCTCAACGATCTGAGAGTTCCACCTGGTAATCGATTGGAAGCCTTGAAAGGGAACCGTGTAGGCCAGCACAGCATTCGTATTAACGATCAGTTCCGCCTCTGCTTCCATTGGACGGACACGGGTGCTGAAGACGTCGAGATCGTGGATTATCATTGACTGAGGACAACGATGCGAAAACTCAAGCCTGTCACCCCTGGTGAACTCTTGCTAGAGGAATTTCTGAAGCCGATGGAGATCAGTCAGTATCGATTGGCAAAAGAAATCGGCGTCCCGGCCCAGCGGATCGGCGACATCGTAGCGGGGAAACGGACCATTACTGCCGACACAGACTTGCGCCTCTGCCGGTTTTTTGGTCTTTCCAATGGCTACTGGCTGCGAGCTCAAGCGGCCTACGACACGGAGGTTGCCGAACGCGCGCTCGGCTCCAAGCTCTCAAAGATAAAACCATGGGCTGGGCCGAAAACGCTGAAGGTCGCATCCTGAGCAATCGTTTCTGCGATGCCGAGGCAGGAAACCGGGCAACTGCGCGCAACCGCTCGCAGCGAAACGGCGAGAACTCAGAAGGAAAGCGGCAATAGAGTGCTATTCTGTTCACGGACGGCCAAACGAAGTGAGCCGTTCCCTCGAAATTGCACTCTGACCCCGATATCCGATCATTCTCAATAGTAGGACGGACTGAACGAAATGGATTTATTTGCGGAGATCGCATCACGCCATCGACAGCATCCGATCTTTCGGATGTTATTGGCACCGGAGTGCGGTCCGGAGCGTGCCGTCTTATCTCAGTGGGCTGCAGACTTCATCGACAGGGACGGAAAGTTCGTCTGCGAGTTTCAAACAGCGTACGAACATTGCCACTGGGAGCTGTATCTTCATGCTGTTCTCAAAGAGCTCGGCGCATCAGTAGACTTTGCCTATAACGCACCCGACTTCGTCGTCTCTAATTGCGCGGGAGTTCCCCACCTGGGAGGGTGGGGGTGTGAGCAGGGCGCCGTCTGTTGCTCGCCTGGTGCGATGATGGCCGTCGAGGAAACTCCATCGACAGGCTCATGTGGTGTACAAGACTCAGTACCATGTGGTGTGGGTGACGCGGTACCGGCGAAAAATCCTCGTGCCCGGAGTCGCTGAATACCTGAAGCAGGTCCTCCGGAGCGTGCGGGAATTTCACCCTGATTGGTCTCTGGAGGAAATTGGGGTGGATCGGGACCATGTCCATTTGCACATGGTGATTCCACCGAAATACGCGGTTTCAAGGGTGGTGGAAACCTTGAAAAGTGTGACGAGTCGGCAGCTGAAAGAGAAATTCCCGCACATGGTACGCAAAGTGTATTGGGATGGTGGCGGAGTTTGGGCACGAGGATTTTTCGCCTCCACAGTGGGCATCAACGAGGCCACGATTCGGCACGATGTCCAGCACCAAGGCGAGCAGGAGACGGGTCAAGCGCAGCTTGAATTGTGAGGAGACCCCGCCTGGAAGGGCGGGGTTCTTCATGGGCGAGTCCTCGCTAACAATCGAGGCTACAATATGCGCCCCTGCACAGGGAGGTGCACCTGCTTTCGGTCGCGGGGTTCCTCCGATTCCAGAAGACTTCAACAAACTAAACCGAGAAGCTGCATTGCGCATCTGTAATAGCTTCAACACGAAAGTAAAGAAGTATCGAAGCAGCTATGGTCAGTTGGGCCACGTCCGAGACAGGCCATTCGTGATTGCGCTGGCATCATTCGACCGTCCGCATTCACAGCTTGCCGTTAACAGGCCAATATTTCTGTCGCTCTATGGCGAGTACTACGATGAAGAAGCAACTATTCAGTCTGGCGCAAACACGCTGATTCGATATCCAGTCGAGGAAGTCGAGAAGCGGCCCGGAACAACCATTCCTGTAGGTCTTTTTCGCACGGAAGAGTACTCCGAGGTTAGCGCAGTCGTATTCAGTCCAGTAGCTACCTGGGGAAAGGTTCGTGCGCTTGGCAACAAGCCGGACGGCAAGTCAATCTTCGTGACATACTACCCGCAGAACGACACACCACTCCCACTGGTCCGAAAGACCCTGAAGCGTGACTATGAGGAACATCTATTGGATGGCCTGTACATCTTTCACAACCCGCATGCCGCGACTCCCTTAGACCCAGGGGTGTTCGGTCATGATCGAGTAGCACAATACGTTGCGGACCCGAACGGGGGGCTCAAGGAAATATGCCCTGATGATTTCCTTCTTCTTAGGCATCTCTTCTCCGTTAATGAAGGTGCGGACGCGATGCTGGCAGCATTGCCCGAAGAGTTATAGTGACGAACTGTCCAACAATCGCAGCCTACGCAGTATACTCCGCAGCTGATTGGAAGCGTTAGCCCGCCTGCGGAGAGCGTTCTAGCTTAGAGTTCATGACTGGGGCAGCGATCACTCAACTGTTTGAGAGACTCGGGCGGCTCACGGCAGCCACAAGGCAGAAGGCTGGGAACGGGACCGCCTGGGACTACACCTTCCCAGACGGGGTAAACGCACCGATACGTGATTCGCGGCCTCAAGTCCCATGCGGAAGCCGAGGACAGCGCGTTCAATTTGCTCATCTGGGTCTTGAATGCGAAGGATTATCTGAAGCGCTGGGCGGAGTCCAATGGCAAGAACGCCCAACTAGTCGAGGACGCCGTCACCGCTAATACTGCCCTCGCCGTCTGCGCGGATCTCGCAAACCGCTTGAAGCAAGGCGACTTGAAGCGTAGCCGATCTGGCCGGTTCCCCCGCTTCGGCGTCGTTTCCTTTGAGACACCACAGGCTGCTCTTGGCCCTCTAACCTTCCGAGCGTTCGAAGTTGAGATGGAGATCGCCAATCCTGCCTTGGTCGAGTTTCATCTGCCGGTCGCGGATAATACTGGTGGGGAGATGGGGGATGCATTCGAATACGCCGGAAGAGGGATTGGGGAGCTTGAACGACTGCGGGCAGCCATTGAGAACGTGGTCTAACGTCGCGCTGGAGCAGACCGGTGGCTCACATGCGCTCACCGCGGCTGCTCACCGCGAGCGTTAGCTTTCAAGAGAGAACCGATGTTTCATGGAGATATGCCAGCGACGTTCGTGACCCACGCCGCAGACATCCTTGGCGATACATCCCGTGGTTTGAGCGGCTCACAGATAATCAAAATCACGGCCGCACATGCGGTCGATAGCGATGCGAGGCTGCCACACCCGACGTATCCATTTTCAAAGCTTGGAATCAACAAGAGGACCGCACTGTACGAAAACTTGATGGCCTTTCCTTCCAAGGAACGTTACAAGATCATAAAGGAAATGTGTGATCACCCTACTATTCAGGCCCAGCAGAAAGAGGTAGCGCACAAGTTAAAGATAAAGCTTTTCACAAAGTATGGCCATCTCGATGAGGAAGGCGGCTCCGAAGGGATAAACGAGACCCTCGTCGAACAAACACGTCACTGGCTGGAAGCGTTTCCTGATGCGCTTCAATTATTCAACGCAGCGCTTCAAAAACAAGAGCACGATGTTTTCCTGCGCAATTTGCTTGATGATCTCCGCTTGGCGTTAGAGAAGCTTTTACAGGCCATCTTTAGCAATGGAAAGTCGCTGGAAAACCAGTTGCCCTTGCTTGGTCCATTTCTTAAGAACAAAGGCGGTTCCCCTGAACTGACGAATATGTTCCAGAAGCTACTGGACTATTACTCGAAATACCAAAATAGCTACGTGAAACACAACGACGCCGTCATCGAGGAGGAAATTGAGTTCATATTTGAAATCACGGCCTCATTTATGAAACACCTTGTGCGGTTAAATTCGCGTGATGGAACATGACGTTTTGAGCGAGGAACTTCTCAAGCAGCGAGGAAGACGGGTCAGTTCTTGACCTTGCACTCAAGGCTTGTCAGCCCCTCCCCTCCATCAGACATGCGACTTTCTCCTGGCTGAAGAAAATAACGCCGCCCGCAGAAGTCACACCTCGAACGAATCCAATCCTGCTTCTCCTCGCCTCCCTGAGGCAATTGGCGACAATGACCCGGGGTCCATACGAACCAAAATACCCCAGCCGTCTGTCTTCCCCTCTGTATCTGCTCTTGTCGGAGTGAGTGCCTAACCAGTTGTTATTGCAGTCGTAAGTTCAGGCGCCTTGCGTTCTCAGCCATTCTGGCATGATGAATGCCAGCCTCTTGCTGATTGTTCAAATGAAAAATCTTGTTGAGCTCGTAGGTAAGAACTTCTCGTCGGCAAGATTGGTCGTGCCCCTTGAAGGGCGAAGGAGGGTCCTATGGGTGTGCTGATGCAAGCGTTCCACTGGGATTGTCCCCGCGTGGACAGTCGTGAATTCGCATGGTGGCCATTTGTCCGTGAGCGTCTTCCCTCCCTGGCGCGTGTTGGCTTCACTTCGCTGTGGTTGCCTCCCGTGCACAAGGCCGCCAATATCGGGGGAGCTTCCATGGGATATGATCCCTATGACTTCTATGACCTCGGAGAGTTCGATCAGAAAGGGTCCGTCAAGACCTGGTTTGGGTCCCGCCAGGAGTTGGTGGATCTGATCGAGGCAGCACACAGCCACGGCATGAGCGTTGTCGCCGACATGGTCATCAACCATAACAGCGGAGCGGACGGCGAGGAGATCAACCCGATCACCGAGCTGTCGCGCTGGACTAAGTTCCAGCCGAAGAGTGGGAAGTTCGCTCGCAACTGGGAGTGTTTTCACCCCTGTCCGTACGAGACATGGGATGATGGTACCTTCGGGGACATGCCGGATCTTTCGCACCGCAATCCCTATGTGTACGGCGAGATTCTCAAGCTCGCCCGTTGGCTCATCGAGGAGATTGGCTTCGACGGGTTTCGCTATGATTTCGTCAAGGGCTACGGACCCTGGATCGTCACCGCGATCCAAGAGTACCGCTATCTGCGTAACGGCCGACCGTTCAAACCATACGGCGTCGGTGAACACTGGGACAGCGCGCGCACCATCGACAACTGGGTCAACGAAACCAACGCGTGGAACGACAACCCGGTCGACGCCTTCGACTTTCCGTTACGGGACATGCTCAAGGCCATATGTGATGTCTACGGCTTCAGTCTGCGCAATCTTCCCATGTGGGAAACGGTCGTCAAGAACCAGCCGCAGAGCGTGGTCACGTTTGTCGAGAACCACGACACCCGCGACGGCGAGAAGCCGATCGTCCGGGATAAGTTGCTCGCCTATGCCTACATCCTCACGCATGAAGGCTATCCCTGCGTTTTCTGGAAAGACTATTACAACTGGGAGCTTGGCAAGGAGGAGACGCCTCACGGAATCGCCGCGCTCGTGCAGGCTCACAAGACCTATGCAGGCGGCAGCACGGAGGTCCTACGAGCGGACGATGATCTCTATATCATGCAACGGCCCGGTGACGGCGAGAAACGTGGGCTGCTGTTTGTCCTCAACAATCGGGGTGATCGCTGGAATGGGACCTGGGTTCCGACGCAGTGGCGCAACCTTCGATTCGCACCGGTTGCCTGGTGGAGCGGAAGTGACCTGGGTCGGCCAGCCGACCAATGGACGCAGGCAGACGGATGGGGGCAATTCTGGGCGCCGCCACGAGGGTATGTCGTCTATGCCCTGCAAGGTTGACCGTGTGATCTGTCGGTCTTGTGGGGCCCGGAGTTATGGTGAGACGTGTGGCATGGCCCTCAGATTTGCTGTCCGGACGAGTTACTGGCTCGTCCACGTTCCTTTGAACCTCTGCCACAGGAAGTACAGCGGCGTTCCGGCTAAGACGGTCGCAAGTCCCATCACTCCTTCCAGCGGACGTTCATACAGCACATTCCAGATGATCACAATCGACATAAGGATGAAGAACACGGGAACGAAGGGGTAGAGCGGTGTGCGGTAGGGGCGGGGTAGGTCGGGTTCTTTGCGCCGCAAGATCAGGACCGCTCCTACTGCGAGGGCGCTGAAGATCGTGAGTACGGTTCCACTGTAGATCACCAGCTGTTCAAAGCTCCCTGAAAGAATCAGAACGGAAGCCCACAGGCTCTGGAGCAGGATGGCCTGGATCGGTGCCCCTCGTGCCTCTGAGGTTCTGCAAAAGCACGAAGGAATCAGCCCGTCTTTGGCCATCGCGTAATAGACCCGTGGCCCGGCCCACACCATGGCACTTATGGCTCCGGTGATCGAGAAACAGAGTATCAGTGTGACGAATCGCGCTGCGTCCACCCCCAGCAACGCCACGGCCACCTTGCTTGCGACGGGCAGCAGCGGCGCCTGAGCCAAGTCAGTGATCGGTAACGCGTAGAAATAAAACGCATTCAGTACGAGATAGAGCAGCGTGACGAACAGGGTGCCGCTGATCAGAGCCAGCGGAATGGTGTGCGCCGGATCGCGGACTTCCCCAGCCAGATACACCGCAGCATTCCAGCCCGAATAGGCGTAGAGAGCAAAAATCAATGAGACGATGCACAGTGCGATGCTTGGGGTGGCATGGGGATCGGAAAGGCTAAGATGCGTCCAGTCTCCTCTCCCCCCTATTACACCTGCCGCGATCAGTGCCATGATGGCCCCCATGTTCAACACCGTCAGAGTCCGTTGAAGAACCCCACCAGCTTCTATGCCAGCGAGGTGACAGGCCGTGATGGACCAGAGGAGCGCGAGCGCGACGACGGTGGAGAGCAAACCCTGTTCGCCATCCAACGGAACGAGTTGATTGAAATAGGCCGCAAAGCTCATGGCTCCTGCTGCAATGGCCGCACTGAAACCAATGGTGAAGGATGTCCATCCACTCAGAAACCCGATGAACGGCCCATAGGCGCGGTGAAGATAGAGGTATTCTCCACCAGCGACTGGAAGTGCTGTCCCCAACTCACTGTAGGAGAGGGCACCTGCAAAGGCGATCAGTCCTCCCATCAGCCAAATGGACAGGATCAATCCGGGATGGCCGAGATCGCGTGCCATAAATCCTGTCGCGGTAAAGATGCCGCTGCCGACGACGTTGCCGACAAGCACGCACGCGGCTGTGAACCAGCCGATACGGCGAGGAAGTGTGGACTGATCGCTCTGCGCCCTGTCCATCAGTATGCGCGACTCCTACGTTTACTTTTCCGGATGAACGAGCGGAACGAACCGAACGAAGGTGAGGGTTTTTCGCTGAAAGCCCTCTGCTGTCCGGTGATAGAGATCAAGCGTCTGGATGTCTCGGCCGACCGGCAGGATCAGCCGACCACCGACGGCTAGCTGGTCGAGGAGTGGTTGAGGGACCTGTTCTGGTGCGGCGGTGACAATGATGGCGTCGAACGGTGCTTCTTCAGGCCAACCTTGGTAACCATCGCCCACGCGAACGCGGACATTCTTGTAGCCCAGTTCTGTCAGTGTCTGTTCTGCCTGTCGAGCCAGCGGTTCCACGATTTCGATGGTCAGCACCTTGTCCACAAGTTCGGCGAGAATAGCGGCTTGGTATCCGGATCCGGTTCCGATCTCGAGCACCTTGTCCGTCTTCTTAAGCGCGAGTGCCTCCGTCATGTTGGCGACCAAGGAGGGTTGCGAAATGGTCTGATCGTGGCCGATCGGGAGAGGACCATCGATGTAGGCGAAGATGGAATATTGTGCCGGTACGAAGCGATGCCGCGGGACGCGCCGCATCGTCGCGATCACGTCAGGATCTTTGACACCGCTCGGGGTCACGTACTGATCGACCAGCCGGTTGCGCTCTGTCTTTCGGTTTGAGTCCATGGGATGAGAATCTGCTCCCTTTCCCCCGTTACAGGACGAGGCCGAGATTAGCAGACCGATGACAGCGATATAGGGGAGTTGAAAGCGGAAGGGACATTGACTCAAGGGACACCATAGCAAGCCATGCCAATTGTGTACAGGCAACCCTTATCAAGTGAGCAATCGCGATGCCATGCCTTCTTGCACGGGAAAATGAAGCAGAAAGCGTTGTCGAATCAGTGCTGCTGTAGCGTTCCACTACAGGGGCAACTGCAGTGTTGTAGCAAGTTATCCCTGCTCCTTGATTCGTTCAATCTGCGCTCGCACTCCAACCTGTCGGAGAGGTTCGGCTTTTTCCTTGCGCCGCCTCATGGCACCGGCCTTGCTCCATTCTTTTTTTAATCTCGTGAGCATTATCATGCTTGACAAGCCCAGTGATCTCCTGGCCGCGCTATATTATGAACCTCTCCCAGATCGGTTTGTCCGATGCACCCTCTGTCCCCATGATTGCGAGATTGCACCAGATCACCGTGGCGCTTGCGGAGTGCGAATCAATCAAGGCGGCCAACTCTTCACGCGCGTGGGGAACCGCATTATCTCAGCGGAGAGCGATCCGATCGAAAAGAAGCCGCTGTTTCACTTCTTCCCGGGAAGTACCGCCTATTCAATTGCAACCGTCGGTTGCAACTTTCGCTGCCGGTTCTGCCAGAACTGGACTATCTCACAATGGCCGAAGCTCAAAGAGTTGGCGGATCGCAGTGAAGAGGCATCTTCCGCTGTCCGTGAGCATCCGGCGGGCGAGTGGTGCGCGGAAACAGAACCGCCCGAAGAACGCTGGGGCATTGGGACACCGGTGGTTCCCTCCGACCTGGTGGCAGAAGCCAAACGAACGGGATGCAGAAACATCGCCCATACATACACCGAACCAACAATCTTCTATGAGTTGGCTCTCACAACTGCGCGACTGGCGTCGGCAGCTGGGCTAGGCAACATATTTGTGACGAACGGGTTCATCTCACTCGATCCTCTGCGAGAGATCGCGCCGTATCTCGGTGCCGCCAACATCGATCTTAAATCCTTCCGCGACAGCTACTACAAGAAGTTGTGCGGAGCCAGGCTGGAGCCGGTCTTGGCTGCCATTCGGGAATACAAAAAGCTGGGGGTGTGGATCGAGCTCACCACATTATTGATTCCCGGATTGAATGACGATGAGAGCGAGCTGCGGGATATCGTCCGTTTCATCAAGAACGAACTGAGCGAAGATGTGCCCTGGCATCTCAGCCGCTTCTTTCCTGCTTATAAAATGGAGCACTGGCAGGAAACGCCGATCCGCTCACTGTTGCGAGCGAGGGAGATCGGACAAGAGGAGGGGCTGCGTTACGTCTATTTGGGGAATGTGCCGCAAGAGGAAGGAGCCGAGAATACGGTCTGTCCCGGGTGTGGAGCGGTCGTGATCCGGCGGTGGAGACTCACGATGGTGGAGAATCGCCTTCGAGCCGGTCGGTGTCAGGATTGTAGCCAATTCGTGGCGGGACGTTGGGCCATCGGAGACTGAGCCTGTTTCAGGCTGACACGGCATCGCTTAAGCCAAGGGGGACGCAATTACTCCCGCCGCCGGCGAAAGCAGAATTGTCCCATGCGGAAGGTCTGCGCATGAGAAACGGGTATGCGCCATGAGCCTCATTGAACCGATGATTATCCAGTCCTCTCGCATTTCTCCCGCAGAGGAAGCAATGGAGATTGTCGAGCGGAAAGGGTTGGGTCATCCCGACACGGTCTGCGACGCAGTGATGGAGGCTGTTGCCATCCAACTGGCACAGGCCTACCTCAAGACCTGTGGCCGGGTCCTCCATTTTAACGCCGACAAGGCGATGTTGGTGGCCGGCCAGGTCGCCTGTCGATTCGGAGGCGGTTCAGTGCTCGCACCGATGCGACTGGTGATGGGCGACCGAGCCACATTCGAGTGGAAGCACAAACGTATCCCAGTGAAGGAACTTGCCGAAAGGGCCGCGTATAAATGGTTCAAACGGCATTTGCCTCGCATCAAGCCTCTCAAAGATCTGGAATGCCAAGTGGAACTGAAGCCGGCGTCGGAAGAGCTGCGCTCCGTGGCCGAGCGATCGCGGGAAGCAGTTGCCAATGACACCTCCGCCACCGTGGGGTACGCTCCGTTGACCCCGACGGAGCGGCTCGTCTTCCAGATCGAGCAATTTCTGAACAGCCGTTCCTTCAAGAAAGAATTTCCCGATACAGGAGAAGACGTAAAGGTCCTCGCCGTGCGCAGTGGCAGTGATCTTAATGTGACGGTGGCAATGCCGTTTCTGGCTCCATTGATCCGTACGGAGTCTGAGTATTTCAAACGGAAGACGTTAGCCGCAAGGGTTCTGACGGATTTCGTAAGACGAAAGAGCGCGAGCGATTTCTTTCCGCACGTGTTCTTGAATGTGTTGGATCAGCGCGGCGCCGGTGAAGCCGGAACCTACCTGACGCTGTTGGGCACGTCGGCGGAAGCGGGTGATTCCGGCGAGGTCGGGCGGGGCAATCGCGTCTGCGGGATCATCTCATTGCGGCGCCCGGCCAGCGCCGAGGCCGCGGCCGGCAAGAATCCAGTGGCCCATGTGGGGAAGATCTATAATGTATTGGCCCAGGTGTTGGCGGAGGACATTCATAAGAAAGTGCCGGGATTGCTGGACGTGACTGTCTGGATCACGAGCCAGATCGGCCAGCCGATTTCCTTGCCGCAAGCCGTACTCGTCGAAGTCATCCCGAGAAGAGGCATGAAATTGGAGGCCGTGCGTCCGCAGATCCAGCGCGAAGTCCAGCTGGCCTTCACACACATGCCATCGTTTTGTAAGGCTCTGATGCGTGGCCTGTACGCGGTGTGCTGATCACTGAGTGCGGCATGTGTGAATCGTGAAGCGTAAAGCGTGGTCACCAGGCCGAAGCGGGGCAACTGGTTCAACATTGCCGATCGGGAAAGTTCCTGTAGATCTGCTCCGTCACCTCCTCGCACGTTTTGCCAAGAGCCGCGATCCGTGCGTCGTGGTTGGCGCAGGGATAGGGCTGGATGCGGCGGCGATTCGTATCGGGAGCAAGGTGCTTGTCGCCAAGACCGATCCCATCACCTTCGTGGCGGATGAGATCGGTACCTATGCGTTGCTGATCAACGCCAATGATCTGGCGGCGGCAGGGGCGACGCCCAAGTGGTTTTTGGCTACCCTGTTGCTGCCCGCTCATGCCACCACACCATCTTCCGTCACACGCCTATTCGAGCAACTCAATACGACGTGCCGCCGTCTCCGTGTGTCGTTGTGCGGAGGCCACAGTGAAATTACCGACGCCGTCACACGCCCGGTCGTGGTGGGCTGTCTGCTGGGGGAATGTGCGCCCGGCAAAATCGTCACGGCTGCAGGCGCGCGGGTGGGTGATGCCGTGTTACTCACGAAGGGGCTTGCGATCGAGGCCGTCTCGATCCTCGCTCGTGAACGAGCAGAAGAGATCCGTCGCCGGCATGGTACACGATTCCTGGCACAGTGCCGGCGTTATCTCACTAAGCCGGGCCTGAGTGTGCTGAAAGAGGCTCGGCTAGCCCTGGCCACCGGAGGGGTTCACGCGATGCATGATCCAACGGAAGGAGGGCTCAGCTCGGCGCTTTACGAGATGGCAGAAGCGGCGGGCGTTGGTTTGAAGATCGAGGCCGACACAATTCGAGTTCTTCCTGAGGCGACCCAACTCTGTGCTGACTTCGAACTCAATCCCCTGGGCGTCATCGCCTCGGGAGCTCTTCTGATCACCATTGATCCGGCCTTTGAGCAGCGAACGCTTGCACGGCTGCGCACGGCTCGAATCCCAGCCGCGCGCATCGGAACCGTGGTTCCGAGAAGGAACGGGGTGACGCTGATCGAAGATGGTCGCGCTCGGCCGTTTCCACAATTTGCCGTGGATGAATTGGCAAATTTCTTTCAACGATCGCCTTGCGATAGCCGGGCCAGCGGAGCTGAAGTCTCGGCAGGCACCATTGTAGGAATTGAACGCCTTCTACGTCCTTCATGACTCACGACGGGAATGTGACAAACGGGTTCTTGAATCGAACGGTTCAGTCCGGTAGTCGCCCGTCATTGCAGACGGTGCTGTATATCATTCAAGAGGTCGTTCATGAGGAGGTCACGGTTGTCTCTCGTAACCGTCACGAGACGACAGTCTGGTCGGGTCTTCACCTGTGTGATGAATCCTTCCCCCTTCAGGGCGATCGTCGCGATGAGCAGCTTCGGTAAATTCAGCAGCGTAGTTATGGCGTCCGTAAAGCGCTGCGAGAGGCATTCCATCTTTCCGATTTCGTCGATCACGATCAGCCGCGACTGAGCATGCCCGATGTCAAGTTCATCTAAGAGCTGCTCGAAACCGGCGACATCCACTCCATAGCGGCTGACCCGATAAGGGCCGGGGTGGTGGATGTGGGCCAAAACCAGTTGGCGACCGCAGAATGTCACGAGGCGAAAGCCCTCTCTGGCTCCCTGCGCGTCCCGGATTTCTTCTGTGTGGAATCCCGCCGGGTGATAGTCCGCCAGGCGCTTTGCGAGTGCGCGAATCGCTGTGGTCTTACCGACGCCCGGCAGTCCGGTAATCAGAATGTGGGGTGCGTGACTGGCAGGCTCAAGAGCGTTCCGCATGGGCATTGGCGCCTTCGGGATGTTGAAAAGCCCGTCGGCCGTACGGCATACGGCTATAAGCCATCAGCTCTCTGGCGAGAGACGAACGACGCTTCACGAACGATGAAAGCGGTTGCCTCAGGCATGGCGTTTGTGAATGGTAATGTGATTCCCATCCGGATCCTCGATGACCGCCATTCGGCAGACGGGGGTGTCGAATGGTTCCGCAACAAACGGCACAGCCCGTTCCCTCATTTTGTGGACAAAGGCATCGAGGTCCGACACTTCGAACGCCACCACCGCTCCCTTTGCGCCGGGGGTATGGCCCATCTCCGTCGTCGTGAGGGCGAAGGTCGAACCAGCAACATCGTATTCAACCCAGACATCGCGATAGTGGTAGCTTGTGTGCAACCCGAGCACATGTTCGTAGAATGCCCGCGCCCGTTCCATGTTTGAGACGGGGTACACAGTGAACGCGATCGATGTAATCATTGAAAGTTCCTTGGTTGGCGCTGCATCGCTCGTCGCCCTCACACGGCCTGTGCGGACAAGCGCATCATGCTGGTATCACATGTGTTCTGGCAGCATGTTCGATGACCTGCTGGATGTGAACGTCTACCTGCCGGAGCACGGAGGGCGAGACGGCGTACCCATCGCTCTCGTAGGTCAGAATCGGCATGCCCTGTCGGATACTGAGCGGCTTGAGTATGGCTTCTGAAATCCGGTAAGGCAGACAGTTGAACGGCCCAATGACCAGCATGCCATCATATCCCTCACGAGCGGCTTCCAATCCCTTGCCCACAGTGGGAAGCAGTTCACCATAAATGGCGGGCGAGACATGTTCGGCGCCGCTTTCGAAAATGGCCGAAAGGGCGTTGGGTCCGGCCACGAGTAAACCTGTTTCGTGGAAACGCTCACGATAACACCCTTCCTCATGCTTCAAGATGTTGAAGTTCAGCCATTGCTGAATGTATTCCTTCCCCTCCGGCTGAAACATCCTCGTGCAGGCCTTGGCCAGCGCGATGCCGCCTGGTTTCATACCCCAGATGCCGGCCGTTTCTGCCATCGGATGATAGGCGGCATAGAGAAACAGCTCGCTCAGATCGACCGGTTTGAGGATGATGCCTCGTTCGGCGTAGAGGTCGCGCACACCGTCCATGAAAAACGAACTGAAGCGGGTGAAGAAGTCGCCGGCGACGACCACGCGCGGACAGGTACGGGGATCTCTGGTACGTGGCAGCCGTGCCAACCGCTCGACGAATGCTGGGAGGCCGGCATTGAACTCATCGCGTGAATGAGTGCCCTTAGCGAACCGCACCCATTCCTGTTCTAATTGATCAGGTGCGCCTTTGTGCCCCACGACTCGAAGGACATGGTCAATTTCCACCAGGATGTCACCGAGAATGATGGCCTGGACCAAGTGCTGCGCGAGGACATGTCTATCGAAGCCAAGGTAATCGTTCTCCGGTTGAGGGTTGAAGAGGAACAGATCGGTCAGCCGCTGCTCGCCGAGGAACCGCTCAAAATACCCCATGTAGGCGTCGCTGACGCAGGGGGCACCACCCTGGAGCATGTAGAATCCGGCGATTTCTCCGCCTGGCGTTGCTCATGGATCTGGAGGAGCTGGCCAATGCAGATCGGCAAGGGGAGGCATTCGCGGCCGGAGGTGTATTGCAGGCCCTTGTCGAGCTGAGCTCGGTCCAACGGAATGACTGCGCCGGAGTGAAGCCCGAGCCAGCCTGCTGCCATGGCAAACGCCTGGGTGTGGTAGGGCGAGAAGTTCGGAAAGTAGACTCGGACTCGCGGGTCCGTGAGTCGCACGGACTCGCCGTTCGATCGGACGACACGGCCTCCTCGGGCAAGCCGGCAGGGAACGAATGGCCTCGTGTCGGCGCTTTGCGCCTCTCGATAATTGTGAATGATGTCCAAGAACGCTTCCAGTCTTGTTTGCACTCCGGCATCGGCCGTATGCGCGTCGATCTCCAGAACAAGATAAGGCTTTGAGCCCAACTCAGAAGCGAGCATGGAGTGGGTGAACGCGTCGATGGTGCAGCTGAAATTACTGACACTGAGGAGAAACAAATTGGGATGCTGTTTCGCGATCCCGACGGCATTCAAGATCTGATTTGCAAAATGCCAGGAGGTGGGTCCTTCCCCGGCTGGCATGAGACAGTCGGCCGGAATGACGGACATTCCCATGCTCGAGAGTTTTTTCCCGACAGATTGCGACGCCTCGGGGGTGAAGGCATTGTAGCTGTGGCCGGCGAGAAGGATGGCTGGGTTGCCCGCCGCGATGGCCGCATCAAGCGCCTGTTTCCCGAAATCACGGAGTGTGCGCTCTGCATCTGTCTGGGCTTTCACTGCGGCCACCCACGCGCCGGTAGCCAGCTCGCGTCCGACTCCCATCTCCTCGACCGCCAGATCCACCAGAGCTGAGCAGGTCTCGTAGCCGTCGATGAACTCCAGCACGGGTGAAAGCACACGGCGATCGGGAAACGCCTTGGCCAGGAAGTAAGGGCCGGCCTGTGTAATCGGACAGAGATACGAATCCCGGCACTGGTTCGGATGGGGCATCCGCACGATATGGGGGATGAAGATTAAACCTACGTCTTTCTTCACTAGATCCAAAACGGCGCCGTGGGCAATCTGCGCGGGGAAACAGAACCCCGAATGTGAACTCAGATCCCCCCGTGGATCCACCTCCGAGAGCACGACGTCCATGCCGATCCCAGTAAAGAAGGTGGAATAGAGCGGAAACAACGAGTGGGTGGTAAGGGCCCTGGGAATACCGATGCGCGTGCCGCTTGCCACCGTCGTATCGGAGGAGCAGCCCAGAGATTCCCGCACGAATGCTTTCGCACGTTCGTAGGCCGGCCCGACGCCCCAATATTGGCGTTCCACTCGCTCATGCTTCGGCGTGGCAGCCGGTCTCGACGGCGTGACCTGAAAGAGTACCTCGGCGCGTTTCTCGACCAGGTCTTGAGCCGCTGCAGTTCGGGCCTTCCGCTTCCACACGTTCTCATAGAGGCTGCAGCGGCCTCCGAACGGAAACCGTCGTCCCGCGACCTCGAACCGGTCGATGGTGCAGTACATCTTGCAGGCGCCGCACGTGAACCGCCCGACGCGGTTCATCTCCGGTGTGCCGAGTGTCACGAGATCGACGGTGTGGCCCGATGCCGTGCCGGACCGCTTCAAGGCCAGAAGCCCGACTCCCAGTGCTCCGAGCAATTCGGGGCTGGGTGGGATCACGACTTGGCGACCGACACTGTGGGCGAAGGCATTTCCGACGGCGCGGTTCAGCGCGACGCCGCCTTGCAGGAAGATCTTTTTGCCGACGTAGCGCGGTCCCTTGACGCGGTTCAAATAATTGCCGGCAATGGCGTAGACCAGCCCGGCGATGATGTTGTCACGAGGATGCCCCTGTTGCTGAGCCAGGCGAATATCAGAATTGATGAAGGCCGCACAGGTCGCCTTAAACTGGACAGGCGACGGAGCGGCCAGCGCCAGATCGGCGATGTCCGAGACCGTGATACCGAGATCGCCGTGGGCGCTCTCCTCCAGGAAGGAGCCGGTTCCGGCCGAACAGGCGTTGTTCATCGCATAGTCGATGGGCACACCGTTACGCAGATAGATGTACTTGGAGTCTTGCCCTCCGATCTCAAAAATCGTATCTACTTCCGGATCGAAGTGTGTCGCACCAGCCGCCTGGGCCGAAATCTCATTGTAGACGTGCTCCGTGCCGAGATAGGCACCGGCAAGTTCACGGGCCGATCCGGTTGTGCCGATCAGTCCGATAGGGCGATTCCCCACTTGCTCGATGAGCGCCTGGAGGCACTCGCGGGTGGCCGACACCGGATTGCCCTTCGTACGCCCGTAATATGACGCCACCACGGCCTGCGTCGAGGGATCAAGCAACACAGCTTTGGTGGTGGTCGATCCCGCATCCACCCCTAGAATCAGCGGCCCGTCAGGCGGAGCTTGGCGGGAAGGGGTGGCGATCACTTGTACCCGTTCGCCGTAGAGATGAAGCGATGGGAGGCGGCCGAGGCTCGGCTGTGCTGAAATGTTCGGAGTCGTTTCGGTAGGTGCGTCACGGACGAGCAACGCGGTGCCCCAGGCTTCGAACCAGGGACTTTCGGGAAGGACCACAAATTCCGTCGCGGGAAGCTTGGCGTGCAATGCCGCCACCATGGCGTCGTTGCGCGTGACGCCGCCGATCAGTAGGACCCGTTTCAGATCACGCGTTCCTTTCTCCAATAGCGCGATCACTTTGTTGGACATGCTGTCGTGCAACGTGTGGAGAATGTCCTCGGGTGTGGCCTCGTTGCGGTTCAGCTTATGGGTAATGTCCGACTTGCAATGGACAGAGCAGCGTGACGCCAGGGGCACGACCTTGCCGCTGAACGATCGCTGGATGGCTTCCTCCATGCCCAGGCCCATGCGGCCGATCTGCTGCACAAAAAACTCGCCGCTCCCCGCCGCGCATTTGTTGTGGGACACGACATTGGCGATCCTCTCGTCCATCAACAGGTAGACGAGGAACGATTCACCGCCGAGCGACGCGACTGCGTCAAACGTGCCGTTCACCTCACGGAGCGCCCGCTGCACTGCTGCGACTTCGGACACATGACCGAGCTGACCGGACACACCGAAATACTCCGCATCGGCAAACTCCGGCCGGGCAAGGATTTCGTTGAGGATTTCGAGCGGTCGGCCCTGATGAGCTAGAACGGTGGCGGTCCGGACATCACCCCGAAGAGCCGCCACCTTGACCGTGAGAGAGCCGATATTCACGCCGATGTAGGACATGATCTCCTCGATCCCACCCCGAACTGATCACTCATTTCCCCAAGTGAGGGGACAAACAAAATTCTCAAACGTTGCGCGCAATCGACCCTTTCAGGGGGGTGGGAGTTGACGAATAATCTCACGTTCTGCCTCCAGCCAATCATCGAGTGCATAGCCGTGCCGATACCCGCGCTCGCTGTAGAGTTCATAGGCCCGCTTTGCGATGAGAATCTGCGGATCATCGCAGGGGGACACAGCCTGGCGGGTAGGTGTGACAGGGGGAGCCGCTGCCTTGGCGGGTGCGCTCGTCGGTGCTCGCAGTTTCGTCTTCTTGGTCTGTCGTGAAGGTTCGACGTTCATGGTTCGGTGATCCTCCTTTGAGAGACTGTCGGATGGCGATCTACACGAAGAACGAAAATGAGCAATGATTGTGCCTTGTCGCCCATTTCGAGTTGTTTAGCATTTTGTCATCGTAGGGCGCTGTGTGAACGAGGGAAATCAATAGACCGTGTAGCAATTCAGGGCAATTCGCTTCAGCCTGCTGCCGCCTTCTGCCACGGCCTCCTACGGGTCGATGACCATCACTCGGGTCGTAGACATGTCGGCAAACGCCTGGAAGAACCTGGCTGGGTACCGGTCATGGTTTCGCCTTCTTTTCCCCAGATAGGGTCCGGTCTCGTAATTTGTTCACCAGTTCCTGATAGGAGCTCTCACGAATGATTTTCTGGAACTGACTTCGATAGTTTTTCACCAAGCTGACACCGTCTGCGATGATGTCATAGGCATGCCATCGGCCCTCCTTGAAGATGAGGCGGTAGTCCATCGGAATGTCCGTTTTGTCTGAACGTAGCTCGGTTCGGACTTCGGCATAGGTCTCTTCGATCCGCTCCGACAGGTAGAGCACCTGCTCTCCGCTATAGCCTTCGATTTTTTCGGCGTACCGGTCGGAGAGAAACCGTTTGAAGAGCTCGACGAACTCCGTACGCTGGGTCTCGGTGAGCGGCGTCCAATAGGTTGCCAACGCCCGCTTCGACATCTCAGCATAATCAAATCTGCCGGCGATCACCTCTTCCAGCATGCGGCGGCGAGGTATGAGCTTGGCCGGATCTTTCAGTGCCGGGTCTTCAAGGATACTGATAACCCGAGTGACTGTTCCGCGGACTGCTTCGGTCGGAGACTCGGAGCCTTGTGGTGCTGCTGCGAGGACGACGAGCCAGATCAGCACGACCCCAATGGTATCGTAAAGGACCTGTCGTCGCCCCACAGCAGTCAGCAACCATCTCCTGACTAACCGTGACACAGGGACATCCTCATTGCCCTATTCGTCAATCCATCACGAACGTGACCTTCATGTCCACACGATATAAGACGACCTTGTTGTTTTCGACCATGGCATGTTGCTGTGCCACCCAAGCGGATTTGATCCCGTGGAGAGTCTTGGACGCTCGAGCAATTCCTTGGGCGATGGCATCTTCGAAACTCGTGGGCGATTCGGCGCTGATCTCGATAATTTTGGCAACGGACATAAGACTTCTCCCTTCCTGTTATGCGCATAGGCGCGGTTGATGGTCAAACAACCTGTGCTCAAGATGACTGATCGGATATCCAGCAAGGTCGACGCCAGGAAGGGTTTGATCAGCAGTTCAGCATTTGAGCGATATCTCAAAGAGTTAGACGGGATGAGGGGAATGAGAGCTGAGCGGATTGGGGAACTCTGCTACAGGACGGGAGAGTAGCCTGTAGCAAAACAGGTATGAGTAAGTAGCAGAATTGGTCGAAACGGCCACCGGTAGCGAAATGTTGACAGAATAGGGCTTGGAACGTAGGCTGTGTTTCCGTAAGGGAGTGTAGAGATGGCAGGACTTTCTCAGCCAGGTACAGAGCGAAAGCTTCGGCGATACAAGGACGCCTTGAGCCGTCACCTGCCCATACTGCGAAAGCAGTTTCAGGTCCGGTACCTCGGCGTATTCGGTTCATACGTCCACGGGACCCCCCGGAGGAACAGCGACCTCGACATACTCGTGGACTTCGTCGACGCACCGAGTCTGTTTGAGTTCATCGAGCTGGAAAACTATTTGTCTGCCCTCTTGGGCGTCAAAGTGGATCTGGTGATGAAGGACACTCTCAAGCCTCTGATCGGCCGACGGATTCTCAGCGAGGTCGTGGGCTTGTGACACGAAAACGCGAGTTTCTTGATTACCTTGTCGATATCCAAGAAGCCACGCAGCATGTCTCACAGTTCATCACAGGCATGACGTGGGCTCAGTTCGCGCAGGACCAAAAGACCATCTATGCGTGGTCAGAGCCTTCGAGATTATCGGCGAAGCGGCGAAAAAGATCCCGCTGACCGTACGCAAGCGACATCCGAAAGTCCCCTGGAAACAGATGGCCGGGATGCGGGACAAGCTCATCCATGAGTACTTTGGGGTGAATTATCAGGTTCTCTGGAAGACAGCGCAAGAAGACATTCCCCCACTGCGGCCGCTCATCGAGAAAGTCGTGAAGGAAGAATCGACGAGGGCCCGCCAACACTCCTGACCGTGGCCGAGACGGAAACCCTGCGCACTCGCGTAATGTACTCTTTCATGGACTAGCGGTTCGAACTCTTCAAAACCATTGATTCATATGACAATCACATCGGCGACGAGTAACATGGGCTGGCATGAGATCTCCGTAGCCCAATCCACACGAATAGCTGCTATTTTCAGATCCCTAGTATTGATACCCATCTCGGTGAAAAGTAGCCTAAGCAGTCTCCTATTCACCAGCGATCCATCCTTCATTAGGCGGTTATTTCAAGGGGAGCATGGGAGATATGAGCAAACGTGATGAAACTCCCATGGGATTACAGGACTCCAACAGGGAAACAACTGATCACCCAGCGGTATTTATCTCCTACTCACACGACTCCTCCGCCCATAAGATATGGGTTAGCGAATTAGCCGGAAGGTTAATGGAGAATGGAGTAGATGTTATTCTGGATCAATGGGATCTTGAGCCTGGTGACGATGTGCCGAAGTTCATGGAGCAATCCGTTAGAAGAGCCAATAAGGTTTTAATGATTTGCACAGAGGCTTACGTCAGGAAAGCGGACGATGGAAAAGGCGGAGTCGGTTATGAATCGATGATAGTGACGGGCGAACTGGTCCAAGACTTAGGAACCTCAAAATTCATTCCCGTCATTCGGCAGGCAGAGGGTCAAACAGCAAAACCTGCATCAGTAAGTACGCGCTTGCATATAGATCTGAGCGAGGGCCAGGACATTGAGGAACAGTTTACCTCCCTTCTGAAAGCGATTCACGGGGTGGTTCGGTCGGCCAGGCCGCCTCTCGGTGTGAATCCTTTTTCCGATACCAGTCCAGCAGTTCCTCTGAGGCGGGATCAACCGGCTCCGTTATCGTCACAACTTGATGTAGTTGAAGCCCTCGATCAGCGCGTAGGACTCGTGGTGGGAGAATTGGACCTAGGCCCAACTCATCCTACCTATATTCTGGCTGCCATTCCCTCCCACAAAGTCCAAATTCAGAGTCTGTTCACTTCAAAAGATGCAGCAGTGGTGAAGTTGCTTGAAAATCCGCCGCAGATCCGGCCGTCTGGTTTTGACTTGGATGTGGGTGGCAGGGCTGCGCGGATCGTTCCAGGTGGGAATAGGCGCAGAGCCCTCGAAGTCAAGTATAAGGCCCTGAATCTGTGGGAGGATGGCACGTTGATCTTTTCTGCTGATGCCCAGGACTTTGTCTGCTGGCGACCCATTCACGAGGAGGGAGTTCCCCTTAGGATTCAACCGTTGGCTCTGATTGAGACAGTTCTTCTCTTTTGCCAGTTGAGCAAAGATATTTTTGACCAGGCTAACCCCAAACCGGGCGATGTTTCGTATGAGGTGCATTACGTTCTTGAGCTACGTAATACAAGAGTTGGTGAAGTGAATTGTGGATTGATTCCAGGACCAGTCGGTAGTGTTGCGTGGAAGTTTGGAATAAATATCCATCGGGCCACTGAGTCTAAGTTGAGAGTAAACATATTGTGGCAATCCAAAGACATTGATCCTGGTCGGATTGCATACCGTCTTCTTGCATCACTATACGAACAGTTTGGAACTGACCACGATGCTATCCCGTATAGAGAGAAAGCAGGGAGTGACTTTATTATCAGCGCGGAAGAAATCAGAAGACTTCATGCCTGGTAATGGAGTTTTCTGCATGAACACAAAAGTCAAATGATCGGGATGGGTATGCCCTGAGACGTGGCCTGGCTCTGCCAGTGGTCCATCTTTCCAAGTGGCTGAATCGTGAGTTTCGATGAACATGCAACGTCGTTCGCTGTCGAAGCGATCATCCATCAACTTTCGTTTCTATGTGGTTACGTTCCCCACGCCCTCACGCCAAGTAAGCTGCCACGATGCCGGAAAGCACAATTCCATCGAAGGTGCCGGCTCCGCCGATGCTGGCAATGCCGGCGGCGATCTTTTCGATATCACGGAGATGGAGCAGATCCGCTCCGATGAGCGGACCGAGTACGCCGGCGACGAAGGCGATAGGAGGTGCATGGTCCGGGACGAAGAGTAGGGCACTCACAGCGGCAAGCAAAGCAGGAAACAGACCGGGCATTGCAATGCCGATCCCCTCGATCGGTTTTGCCATCCAGTAACAGACCATCGTGTTGAGGAAGATCGCCAGGAGCAATCCAGTGAGCGGCTTCACGCCAGCCGCCGCCACATGAGCCGTTTCATAGATCGCCAAGGTCACGGGGATAAGACATCCGCCGACGTTGACGGCGATGATCGTCTCTCTGTGGACTCGTTGGATGCTTGGCCACCAGCTCTGTAGTCCGAACACCGCCAACGGGTCCACCGGGACCGATTCTTCCCGGGAGATCCGCTTCACAGGAATGTTGATCGCGCTGCCGAGAAAAATACCGATCACTACCAGCAGGGCGGTCGGCGGGTCCAGTTTGAGTTTGATCAAGGCCACCGTGAAGAGCTGACTGAAGACAAGCGGCAGCAGCACCAACAGGACCAGGAAGAACAACAGGGGAAGCCAGCTCAATCCTCTCATGGGGCCTCTCGTTGGGCTCGTTCCGCCGCCAGGTCGGCCCGCCTCGCTTCCTCTGCTCCCAACTGGTCGATGGCGAACAGCGTCCGGGCTAGAGCTGAAACGCCCAGAGCAGTCGGAGTTTGTGTCTGCCATTCGGCTGGGCATCCATCCCGATCAGTCCACCAAAGAGCGCCCATGATGTGCCTACCCCTTCCACGTATTCCCGTCTCCATCCAGGAAGGATGGGATTCACCTCGACAAGCGTTTTTTCGGGCGATACCGTCCGCATATACAAGGCGATGGGAGGGTGGCCGAGCACCCAATACTCCCACTCGTCTTTCTTTGGGCTTCGGTAATCAAACAGCCACCAAAGAAAGCTGGTTTCCGTCGTCCTGCCTTGAGCGGCCTTGTGATCGAAGAGCGGCCACAAGAACCAGAACTCCGACTCATCCTTGATGTGGTCGCTTGTGTAGCGGAAGAAGGGGAAGAGTCGGTTTTCCGTAGAAGTTGGACTCGTTGAGCCGTAGTACAAGCACAGTGGAGCAATCCCGATTGCCCCGGTGCGGCTTTCCTGTGTGCTCTCCTCATACTCATGGCTCCAGATGGGAAAGAGGCGAGCCTTCGTACCGGCAGGAGTCCAGGCTTTGTAGTAGAAAGAAAGTGGGCCGATCCCCAGTACGCCGATGGCCCGTTCCTGGGTTGTATGATTCTCGAAGTCGCTCCACAGCGGGACGATGACGTTTCTCGACTCCGTCGCCGAGTCCTCATGCCACCAGAACGGAAACAGATGGTCGGTTGTGCCAGTCGCAGTTTCCTCATGGGCGAACCAGGACAACGGTCGAATGCCGATCAATGAGAGGTTCCACATGCTCCCCTCTTGCTCATAGTCCCAGAGGGGGGAGAACCGGTTGCGCGCACCGGTCGGACTGCCGGCAAAATGGGCTAGGCTCACGGGGGCTATTCCCAAGGCGGACAGGCTCCAGGCCTCCGCACTCTGATCCCGCCAGACGCTCCCAAATGGAAAAAATGTGTCCCTGGTCTGTTGCGGATCCGCCTGGTGCCAATAGAGCCACAGCGCATTCCATGTCGTGGCGTCTTGCGTCTGGTCGTAGGCATAGTGATACAGGGGGAAGAAGCGATGCGTCCTGAGCTGCGGGGTGTGTTCCCAGTTGAACAGGGTAAGCGCGGGCATCTCGCCGATCCGGGGAAACCCTACCAACGACACACGGCTGGACTCCACTTGACTGTCCCGTTCCATATCGGCCAGCGGCAGGATAATGGTCCGTGCGTGTGACTCCGTCTGCCAATGCCACCAGAGAAAGAGGGCCTGCCAATTCAGTGTCTTGGCTCGCTCGTCACTGGCATAGTGATAGAGCGGAAAGAAGCGATGCGTGATCGCGGATGGGGTCTGATCCAGAGTAAACAGCGAGAGGGCCGGACCGTGACCGACGTGTGGCAGACCGAGGATGGAGAGACGTTGATGTTCTGCCTCCATACTGTACTTGTAGAGTAGGGCGACATAATGCGAGTACCCGATCGGCGAGGATTGATACTGGAACAACGTCAGCGGGCGGATGCCCAAAACACCGATCTCACGCTCGTCCCGTTGCCGGTCATGCTCGATATCCACGATCGGGAGAAAGACATCCCGCATCCATTGCTCTGTTTCCCGATGCCACCAGAGAAGGAGGGCGTCCCAGTCACGCGTTTTGGCCTCATCGTCTCGCCGATACCGGTAGATGGGAAACAACCGGTGCGCCGTCAAGGAGGGCGTTTCCACCAGTTCGAAGAGCGATAGCGTCGGGAGGGTGCCGATCTTGGGCCAACCGATCAGCGAGAACCTGCTGGTATCTCCTGCCCGGTCATAGTCGTACAGCGGGAAGAGAGTGGAGTGGCTCGTATCCGGGCCCCTGCCATAGTTGAACAGGGTGATCGGTTTGAGCCCCGCTAAGTTCAGCTCCATCGTGCCCGTTTCGTCATCACGTTCATATTCATGCAGAGGGGGGAGTGTATCGAGCAGATAAGATCCCTTCTTCATGTGCCGGTATAGGAGCAAGGCGGACCAATTCACTTCGTTCGTTGCGTCGTTCTGCTCAAATCGATACAACGGGAACAGGCGGGTCAAGAAGTATGTCGGTGAGCCGCCCTGTTCATAGAGCGACCAGGCGAAGGTCCGCTCGCGTGGCGGGAATCCTGCTAAGGACAGCCTCCATCCGTCTGTGGGAGTACTTTGATAACCATAGAGCGGGAAGAGACGGTCGGCGGTACCAGCCGGACTCGACTCATGGTGAAACCATGTGATCGGTTTGATACCCAGCAGATCTAATTCCCACCCCGGCTGTTGTCGCTGCCATGCTGCTTCCCAGAGCAGCAGGAAGCGATCCTCGCCTTGTTTCGGAGTGGAGTGGTGCCGGTGCACAAAGAGCGTCTCCATTGTCACGTCGTCCTCGGCAAGATCGTGGCGGTAGCGATACAAAGGAAAGAGGCGGTTGGCAAATAGCGTGGGGCCACTTTCTTGGTAGAACAGCGCGAAGTCCGACATCCCGATGACCGACCACTCCCGCCAGTCTCCATTGCGCTTCCAATCGTACAGTGGAATGAAGCGGTCGTGGATGGAGGCGCCCTTGGCATCATGGCGGTAGAGCGAGAGCGGGCCGGACAACAACGCGGACCAATGCCACTCTTCGGCCTCGGGATGGTCATACTGGTAGAGCGGGAACAATCGATGGCCGAGGCCTTCTGGACTCTTCCAATACCGGAAGAACGAGAGCGGGCCGAAGCCGAGGACGTCGGTGCTGTGCGTCTGCGTCGTGAGATCCTCGGTTACTCGATACAGCGGCATCACTTGATGCCACATTGTCTTGGAGTCATGACCGTATCCGGCAAGAGAAAAGCGATCGATACCCAGCAGAGACCATCCAAGGCGGTTCTCTTGGCGGTCATGTTCATAGGAATACAACGGGAACAGGCGATGGGCGGTGAGGGTGGGACTTGTTCGCATGTGAAAGAGCGCGATGAGGTCCACCTGACTGAGATCGTCTGTCGTTGAATACGAGTAGCGATAGAGCGGAAACAGTCGGTCTGAGTAGAACGTTGGCGTCGAAATATGTTCATAGATGGCCACTGCCGGGTCGGCCGTTTGCGGAAGCGGCGGCAGTCCGAGGAGCGAGAGGCGTGTTTCTTGAGCGAAGGTATCGGTCAGCGAACCGTAGAGCGGAAAAAGATAGCTCAGGCTTGTTTCCGGTGTGACAGACTGGCCGTAGAGAGGAAGCAAATATCGATACCAGGTGCCCTCTTTGCGGTTCTGGCCTGAGAAGTAGAATGGTACGATCCTGGTCTCATACCCGTTCCGGTCTGAGCCGTAGTGGAACAGTGGAAAGAGGATGTCCCACTCCTTGAGATCGGTTCGTCTGTCATAGGTGGCGATTGCCAGCGGACCGAGCACGTAATACCGATCGTAATAGTCGCCGTGCTGATGATGGCCATAGAACGGAACCAGGTAGGTATAGCTCCGACCTTCTGCGGCGTACTCGAAATAGGCAGGGAGGAAGACGGTGTAGCGTCGCGATGGATCCTCCGCATGCCAATACAGCGGAAGGATCTGGAAGTACGAGGCATCGCCCTTGCGTTCAGAAATGCCGAGAGGCCACAGCACGCTCTGCCGAAGGTAGCCTTCCGCCGGATTCATTTCACGGGAATAGAAGGGGATGAGCGTGAGTCGGGAAAAGTTTCCTCGCTCTTCCGTCGAATAAAGATAGAGAAACGCTTGGGTCGATGTCGTGTCTCCCTTGGTTTCCCTGCAATAGAGAAAGCCTACGCAAAAACGCGACCGTTCTTCCGTAGTCTCGGACGCTTCTGACATTGGGGGGAATCCCAGAAACAACGATGGTCCTGCCAACAGTTGGAGCTGAAGAAGAAAAATCATCAACAGTCGCCGGCACAAAACATACATCAGCACAGAAATCCTCCCTCTGCGGAAATACCCCATTGGTCATGTGACCACACCTGTTCGCGTATCTGGTTCTTCAACAGGCCTGTGACATTCAAACCAAGGTGCAAGTGAAATGCCCCAACCCTGAGAACATGGAGTAACAGAATAGGAGAGTCGGAATGGCGCTTTCGGGGCGTTGGATGCCGTGGAGTCCGTCCGCGCTGTCATAAAAAGGGAAAACACGTGTCGATGGGGCTGTAGTAAACTGCCACGGGTGGCGGAACAGGCTAGAATGTAACGGCTATGACGGATTTCGGGGAAAGGTCACAGGTACGTCTTCATCGCAGACCCCCCTGTCCTCAGGCTCACAGATGAGGAACCCGATGTTCCTTTGCAAGTTGCGCTAGCTGTCGCCTGATGTTGGTCCAATGCATGCCCGGCCAATACAGACGGCCACAGTGCCCGCACTGCATGAGCCGGTGGTGCTGCTCGGCTACGAGCGGGGGCACTTTGGAGACAGCCTCTTCGCGCAGGATCACCACCAACTGGTGATTGCAGTCCGCGCAGCGATATCCCCGATCCAGGCTTAGGTCGAGTGGGAAGTGCAGTTCGTCCCTGAGCTGTCTGAGTTGTTCGTCGAGATGATCGCTGATGATCAACGTATGCCGACCGCGGAGGAGCTTGCGTAGCACCAATCGTCGATCGCGCGTGAGTAGCCACCGGTCTTCGTGAAACGCACGCTCGGTCAACACCTCGTCTGTGATGAACTTTTCGTAGGCCGTGTCGTAACCGAGAATACGGAGCCAGCGGGCCAGGCGGCCGAGCATGGCATCGGCCATGAAACGCGTCGGCAAATGGCCAGCTTGGTGATGCCTATCCACGAAGAATTGGTCCTCTTTGGAAGCGGTGACTCAGTCACGATCCGGTCGAAATCCCACTCCCTCAATGACCATTCGCTGACCGTCGAGCCGAACGCGAGCGCTCAGGAACAGTTCCGCCAGCCAAGCGCTGGTCAGCACATGGTCGGTCGCAACCGGAATGATGAATCGACTTTCACCTGATGCCAAGACCGCAAAGGGGATGATGTGATCCGCGGCGAATCGGTCAAGCGTCGCACCGGACGCAAGCTCGTCGAGTAGTTGCTTTGCGACGTGTTTGCCGATTGACTCCGCCCTTCTCCTCAAGGCTCCGGCTTGGTCCGCTCCGAGCCGTACGGTGTCTCCTCGATCGGCGAAGAGCGCCAGCGCCGCCCCTCGCTGCAGAGACTCTGCATCATTACGAATCTCGATGTCAGCCTGATGGCCAGCCTTGGCAAGGATGTCTCGCGCAGTATTCGCCATCCGTGAGGCGACCTTCCGTTCTTCGAGATGGGAGGAGAGGGCGATACCCCATACTCGCGTTACCGGACCTGTTTCTTCCCGGATGATCGCATGCAAAGGCCCCGGGAGTGGTGTCACCGTGAGCTGCAACATACCATCGCCTCTCGGGACATAACCGGGCCGTTTGATATCCATTTCTGCATGCAGTCCCATCTCAGTCAGGATCGGAAGTACTACATGCTGGAGATGAAAGGCAGATGGGGCAAAATCCTGAAAGAGGCCTCCGCGTAGTTCGACCGTCGCCCGCGCTCTTGCAAAGGCCAGGACCGGTAGAATGCCGAGAGCGAGCATGGTTGTCGAGCCGGCAGAGCCGATGTCCCAACTATAGTGACGCCCTGCCTTTAACGAGCCCGGGCGGAAGGTAAATTCCTGCGAACCTTGCACTAACCCCTCGGCTCGGCCATTGACGAGCTCAGTGACGGCCTCGACCACGCGGATGTGTTGCAGGCGTAACCCCGGCTTGTCTCGTTTAGCCCTGGCATTGACCATATGGATCGGCTGGCCTGTGAGGGCGGAGAAGGCAACAGCTTGCCGCACGATGGTGCCGCTCCCCGAATAGCGGGAACCGTCGATCGTCAGAATTGCGCGGTTGGCCTGTCGCAAGGTCATGAGAGAGTCAATTCTGTGTGATGCTGACACATCTGCGGCATGGATGCACCCGGTACATGGTCAGTGTAGGGACTCGTCCACTGTTGCATATTGCCTCATTGGGTCTCACTTCTCTGTAGACGCCTACCCCAGCCGATTGCCTGATTCCGGTGTCATGCATCCTGCCTTTATGGACGGAAGCACGGGAATCGATAAAAGATCTGTCCATGGGCACTGTGGCACCGAGATTGCTCACTTTCAGATCGAGGCAGGAACTGTGCTCATCGTTCCCGAAAGAGGAGTATCGTCATGAAAGTCACCCTCAGCATCATCAAAGCCGATATCGGTTCGATCGGGGGTCATATCTGTCCCTCGCGGCATCTGTTGGAAACCGTTCAGCGTTATGTGGCTCAGCATAGCTCGATGTTGATTGATCACTACGTCAGCAGTACCGGTGACGATATCGCGATCTTAATGAGTCATCGGCATGGTGTGGGGTATGAGCCAGTCCATAAACTAGCGTGGGACGCGTTCCTTGCGGGGACCGAAGTAGCCAAACAGCAGGGGCTGTACGGGGCCGGTCAGGATCTGTTGAAAGATGCCTTTTCCGGCAATGTGCACGGGATGGGGCCGGCCGTGGCGGAGATGGAATTCAACGAGCGCCCGAATGAGCCCTTCCTATTTTTTGCCGCCGACAAGACCGATCCCGGTGCGTTCAATCTCCCGCTGTATCTGGCCTTTGCCGACCCGATGAACACCCCAGGGTTGATGTTGGCGCCCAGCATGGCTCAAGGCTTTCGTTTCGTCATCATGGATGTGAATCATACTGAAGGGGATCGGATCATTGAGCTCAGTGCCCCGAAGGAACTGTACGAGATCGCCGCGCTGCTGCGTGACACCGAACGGTACGTCGTTGAATCGGTGTGGTCCGTCTCCAGCGGCGAACAAGCGGTGGTGGCATCGACCTCACGGTTGCATAATATTGCCGGGAAGTACACCGGCAAGGACGATCCCGTGATGCTGGTCCGGGTGCAGAAGGATTTTCCGGCGACGGGGGAGATCTTAGCGCCTTATGCGATCGGCTCGTATGTGGCCGGTGGCATGCGGGGTTCCCATCAGATGCCGTTGATGCCGGTCTCGCTACAGTCGGGTATCAGCTACTTCGATGGTCCTCCGGTGATCACCTGTGCCGCGTTCGCCATGCACGACGGACGGTTCACCGAGCCGGTGGATGCGTTCGCCCATCCCTTCTGGAACCGAGTCCGTGACACGGTCTCCGACAAAGCCATCGGCATGCGACGCCAAGGGTTCTTCGGTGCGGCCATGCTGCCCATGGCGGAACTGGAATATACCGGCATCATGGAGAATCTAAAGGCGCTGGAACCTCGATTCCGCGTGCGCACCAGTTCGTGATCGGACACGACCGAAGTTGTGCTGCGTCGCCCGTGGGATCAGGACATTGAGCCAGAAGATCGATCACCGCAGAATCCCACTCACGATCATCTCCACCGCTTGCTCGGGCGTGAGGCCCCGCGCCATTAATGTCTCCAATTCTTTCTTGTCCACGCTGCCGATCGCGGCTTCGTGGGTGACTTTGGCTTCGGGATGAAACACTCGCACGATGGGGATCGCGCTGGCATGGGCTTGGCCTTGCACGATTTCCATGCAGTCAACGTGACCGCGGGCTCCTTTGGCATGGGCTTCGGTGATACCGGTGATTTCCGCAAAGGCTTCGTCTTCCAACACTACCCGTGTCTTAATCAGCCCTCGCGACCGCTCCCCGCGGAGCATGACGGCTTCCTTGAGTGTGATCCGATCAGTCTTGTGGGCGAAGATCTTTGCAGTGAGTTCGGCGATGCCCTCTTCCTCCACTTCCACAAGATAGTCGATGTCGAGGTTCCCCACTGAGCCGGAGAGCAGGGAGAAGTCCGAAAAATACCGCGCGCCTTTTCCGATTCTGATCGTTGCATGGGGCAGGACCTGCATGCCGCCATGGGGGCCGTGGTAGTGGCCTTCGGTATAGATCAGCGATGCGCCTGGTCCGATCTCCATGATGACCTGCATCCGATGTTCCGCTGCTTGCGCGAGAGGAAAGAGGCAATGCGACAGCACTCGCGCCTGCGCCCCTTCGCAGATCTGTACGTCGATCTTGATCTGCTGGACCCCGGTCTGGTGGGTGAGCCCGAAACACATGTGGATGGGCTGAGCGATCTGTACTCCCGCTTCGACGATCAGTTTTCCGACGATGGCATCCGGCGTTTCTTCCAGCTCGACGCGGAGACCGGGGACTGTCCGCCGACTCAGGATGTGATGCCCATGCGCCACGACATGCGCAATACTCGTATCATCGAGAATCGAGGGTTCAGCTCCGACCATCGGGAGGGTGCGTCTCAGGTCGTCAAGGTCTGACATAGTTGCACACTTCTCCATCGCAACGGACGCAGGTGCGTCCCCGGAAATGATCGACGGCTTCGCGGGGACTGCCGGAGAAGATGATGCGGCCGGCGCAGAGCTGCGAGGCCCGGTCGGAGATGAGCGCAACCTCTTCCTGATGGGTAATCAAGATGATGGATCCGCCGCCGGCTTTCACGGCGCGAATGATGCCGATAATGTGTGCGATCGAGAGCATATCGATCCCCGCAGACGGCTCATCAAGGATCGCCAGCTTGGGGTTCATTGATAACACCGAGGCAAGTTCGATCCGGTGGCGCTCCCCTCCGCTGAGAGCTTTATCCACCCGGCGATGCAGATAGCGGTCCGGGTCGAGACCGACTTGCTTCAGCGCCGGTACCGGATCGTAGTCCGGTTTTCCCAGCGCGAGATATTCGCGGACGGTGACCCCTTCGAATCGTGCCGGCTCCTGCCAGGCGAGCGTGAGCCCCAACCTCGCCCGCTCATACATCTTGAGTGGCAAGAGGTCCGTCCCGTTGAACAGGATATGGCCTCCGCTCGGCACATAACCCTCACATCCCATCAGCACATAGGCCAGGGTGGTTTTGCCGGAGCCGTTCGCGCCGAGGAGCGCATGAATTTCTCTTGGGTGGATCGTGAGGTCAAGCCGGTCGAGGATCTTCTGATTGCCCACCGCAAAGGTCAGATTGCGAATGTCTAAGAGCGGAAGAATCACGACACACCACACCTCTCCACATGTTCACTGTGCATCATGCGTGCCTTGACTCAGTGCCCATTCAGCAGGCCACTTCTCTTATGAGTCAATCAATCAAACCGTAGCATTCTGCAGCATGTGAAAGAATTCTCGTGGGGAATTAGTCCCCACGGATTTGCTCTACTGACAGCTCTCCTCATCACGTGTGAATGCTCGAGGACCTGAGCGATCAATGACTTCTCGGTAAGTCCTCCGAATGGCATCGCTATTGCTGTAGCGAGAGGTTTGGTAGCCAAAGCCGATCGGATAAAAAGGAAGTCTGGTGCCGGGGCAACAACTAAACCTCATAATCAAATAAGGAGGAGTGCCATGGCCAAAGCAGTCGAAGAAGAAAAAGCCGTTGCCACAAAGAAGCCAGGTGAGATTGCGTCGCGGGTGGAGGACCTCGAGCATTGGATGGAGCGCTTCATGGACGACATGTGGCGGCGCCCGTTTCCCGGCCTCTTTGGGCGGGATCGCTGGTTGCCCATCCGCCCGTCGTCGATCCGCATGCCCTCACTCGATGTCTACGAGGAAAAGGACTCCGTCGTGGTGAAGGCCGAACTACCTGGATTGAAGAAAGAAGATGTGGAAGTGAACCTTGTAGGAGCGAACTTGACGATCAAAGGCGAGAAGCGAGAGGACAAAGAAGTCAAAGAAGATGACTACCATCGCCGGGAGCGGTCCTACGGGTCATTCTTACGGACGGTTGCCTTGCCCTGTGAGGTGAAGAGCGACGAAATCAAGGCGTCCTTCAAAGACGGTGTGCTGGAAATCCGAATGCCGAAGACCGAAGAGGCCAAGAAAAAGTCCATCGCCGTGAAGATCGACTAGCTGCCGTTTGAGGTCGGAGTGTATGAGTCCTCGATTCACGATTTGGTTGTGTGCCATTGTGGTTGGGGCATCCAGTTTGACGGCCTGTCAGCCTCCGACACCCAGGGCTGTCAGGGTCGACGTGCCCTCACATGCGGTCGTCATTTTCATCGACGTGACGGCGAAGGCCGTCCTTTCCGCCTTCGACCCGACAGAGCAGGTTATTCAGATCCGTAATCTGGATGGCCTGCTCACCAATTTCTCGAGAGGTGACCGTTAGTACGAGCTCAGGCACTCAGAAAGGAAGCCGAAACGTATGCTCTTGCCTAATCCAAGGTAGGCCTGATGGTCACTTTGTTCCTGGCTTGCAGGGTCGCCGACCGTTCGGTAGAGTGTGAAGGGCTTGCTGTTCCCATCGGGACGTTTCGTTGGCCCATTTCTAGGGAGAAGCGATGTGGTCGCGTGACAAGTTTCTGTTGATCGGCTTGCTGCTTTGGTACCTGGCCCTCTCAATATGGACGGCTCAGTCGCCGACCGATCCCCAGTTTTGGCTGATCTCGAGTCTGTTGCCGGCGGTGTTCGTGCTGGGGTTGATCGCGACGCATCGCCGCTTTCCGCTGTCTCATACTTCTTACACGCTCATTACCCTCTTTCTGACTCTCCATGCGATTGGGGCTCATTACACGTATGCCCAGGTGCCGGTCGGTCAGTGGATGGATCAGGTTTTCCATCTCGGCCGGAATCATTTCGATCGGATCGTCCACTTCAGCTTCGGCTTTTTGCTTGCCTACCCGATGGAAGAACTGTTCCGCCTCGGTGCAGGGGTGCGAGGTTGGCTATTGTATTATCTTCCGGTCATGACGGTTCTCGGACTGAGCGGGCTCTGGGAAATCATCGAATCATGGGTGGCGAGTACCCTCCATCCGGAACTGGGTGTTACATACTTGGGATCTCAAGGTGATGTCTGGGATGCCCAGAAGGACATTGCCGCCGCGCTCTACGGAGCCTTGATTTGCGTGACAATCCTTGCAGTGATCCGTGGGGTTCGAGGAACACTTCTGCCGTCCCAGGCTCCGCCGACTATCGTCGACTCATCCACGTAAATGAAGGTTGGACTCCCAAGTCTCGGACAGGCGGAGTCGAGCACTACTCATCTGCTCTCCGGACTGCTTCTCTGGTACGGACTGCTCTGGACCTGGTTGGCCATCGGCCCGGTCAATCGGAGAGATTGGCTCCTTGAGAATCTGCTGGCGTTCGCCTTGGTGTTGCTATTGACCCTGACCTACCGGCGGTTTCAGCTTTCAACCTTGTCCTATTGCCTGATTACCTTCTTTATGACACTTCACGCGGTGGGTGCACACTACACATATGCCGAGGTGCCGTTGGGGTTTTGGCTCCAAGACCTGTTGGCGTTGAGCCGAAATCCCTTCGATCGAATCGTCCACTTCGCCTATGGGGCGCTCTTGGCCTATCCAGTGCGAGAGATCCTCATGCGTCTGGCCGGTGTGCGAGGCCTCTGGTCTTACTCTCTATCGGTCAGTATGATTCTCACTCAAAGCGGCCTGTTCGAAATCATTGAGTCCATTGTGGCGGCTCTCGTGAGTCCGGAACTCGGCAACGCCTATCTCGGCACGCAAGGAGATGAGTGGGATGCGCAGAAGGACATGGCGGCTGCCTTCGGTGGTGCCGCGTTGGCCATGGTCTTCACGCTCACGATATCGAAAGGCGTTGGGAAGATGGGCCATCGCGCCGCTTCGTAACGAGCAGTGTCTTTCAGAATCCAGTCAACAACGACAGCGCAGCCCTGTGTGCATCAATAGGAGCAGACTGTCCCCTCACGCCACAGTGCGCCCCATCCACTGTCGCAATCTCCCCCAGCCTCCATACCGGACGTAAGGAAGTGCCTTTCTCCCCTTCAATTTTGTCTGAAGAGACACCGAGTTCCACATTCGCCCTCGTTGGTGCTCCAGGCACTCGTCTTGCTCAATAATTGAACATGGCCTTCGATGGGGGAATACGTTTCGTCAAGGTGCTTGTGGCAGTCGTGGCGAGCCTGGGGCTCATCGGGTGCGCTGGTACGTCAATCGTGCCTCCCGACCTTCAGGAAAAGATCGAGCGGAATGTTTCATTTCAGCAGGTCAAGGCGTCACCGTCATCCTATCAGGGCAAGATCGTTGTGGTTGGAGGGACCGTGCTCTCGGTGAAGCCGCTCAAACAGGGCGGTACGCGGGTTGAGGTTCTTCAACTGCCGCTCACGAGCGATGACGAACCCTATGGTCGACTGACAGATTCCAACGGCCGCTTTCTCGCATTCCACAAAGAATTTCTCGATCCAGCGACCATTCCTATCGGCACCAGGGTCACGGTTGTGGGCGAAGTGACCGGGTCGCTGATCTCGATGCTCGATGAGTTTGAATATGCCTATCCGACGTGTGACATCTTGTCGCTCACAATTTGGCCACCCAGTCTGCCGACCTACTGGTTCCGTCCCTATCCACATTTCGGGATCTACTGGGGGCCGTACGGGGGGTCCTATTGGGGACCTCCGCAATTGGTTCCGTACGGAGGACCTAGGCGAAGATAAGCCTAAACAGCGAGACACCGCTGTTTGGGGAAGACCAGGAGTGAGAGGGCTGGTACTGCTCGTCAGGGAAACCCCACTTCCGGTCGTCATCATAATCTGGGGGAGTCGCTCGTGCCGGTTACCGAATCAAAGCGCGACTATTATGAGGTCTTGGGTGTCGATCGGACCGCCACCCGCGATCAGATTAAGCATGCCTACCGGCAGTTGGCCCTGAAGTACCATCCGGATAAGAGCCAGGATCCCAACGCAGCGGCGAAGTTCCGCGAACTCGCCGAAGCCTATGCCGTCCTTTCTGACGATACGAAGCGAAAGGAATACGATACGACGGGTCACGCCGGCGTGAGCGAACGATGGTCAGCGGACGACCTCATGCGGGATTTCCAGTTTGGAGATTTCTTTGGTGGCCGGTTCGGTGATCTGTCAGGCATGTTCGGGGATTTCTTTGGGCGGCGTATGCGGCCAGGAGCTGGTGCGTCGAGAGGGGCGGACCTTCGCTACGATGTCGAACTGACGCTGGAAGAGGCTGCTCGCGGAGGAGAACGGGAGATCCATCTCACACGATCCGAACCATGTACGGATTGTGGAGGGAGTGGGGCCAAGGCCGGCACGAAACCCTTGTCTTGCCCAGATTGCCGTGGAAGCGGACAGAAGCAAGACGTGAAGATGCGGAAAGACGTTCGGCTGGTCACATTGACCACCTGTGCGTGTTGCCAGGGGCGGGGGCAGATCATTGAATCTCCCTGTTCTGCCTGTCAGGGCAGCGGCTATCGATTTGTTCCCCACACCTTGAAGGTGAAAGTTCCGCCTGGAATCGACGATGGCATGATCATTCGGTTGCCGGGGCAGGGTGAAGCCAATGCCAATGGTGGGCCACCAGGAGATCTTCACATCAGTCCACACATCCGGCGCCACCCCACGTTCGAGCGCCATGGTGCTGACCTCTATATGGTTCAATCGGTGACCTTTCCCGATGCGGCACTGGGCAAAAAAATGCGTGTGACGGGATTGAGCGGAGAGCCACTCCACGTGACGATTCCGGCCGGAACTCAAAGCGGGACGGCGCTGCGGTTGAATGGGAAAGGACTGCCGAAGGTCGGAGAGAAGGGGAAGGGCGATCTCTTTGTCGTGGTGGAAGTGCGGACCCCGACCGAATTGTCGGATCGTGAGCGGACGCTCCTGCAGGAGTTGGCAAAGCTGCATCAAGCACCATGACGAATGTCGGAGGGGCGATCTCATTCCTCCATCGGCATGGATGAGATGTGTGCGTCTGTGCAGCTGGGCTACGCTCGCGACACTGACGTTGATCATTGGAACCGTTGCTCGTGTGGTGGGAGGCGCTTACGGCGCACTCCTTTCGACCTCCACGATGCGGGGTGAAGTTATGGTACAGTGGCGACCCCATGAAGGTCTTTGTGCTCGGCGTCGGAGCGACCGGTTCGCTCCTGGTGAAGTTGTTCACTCGTCAAGGGTATCACGTCTCCTGTGGCGACCGTGACCCCGTTCGTGCGCGTGACTTTCTCGGTGCGAAATCCACGATTGCGGTTCAACAGGTCAATGCGAGAAATCTCCGCAGTATCGTCAAGGCAGCCACAGGGTGCCAACTGCTCATCAATTCCTGTCCTGCCGTCTTCAACAACATCGTCATGCGCGCAGCCCTGAAATTGCAGGCGCACTACCTCGACACGGCCTCACACTTGCAGACAAACCCCTTTCGACCGGAGCAGTTCCGCTTCGATCAACAGTTTCGAGAGAATAAGCGATGGGCGCTCATTCACGCGGGTGCTGCGCCTGGCCTGACGAATCTCTTTGCGGCACAGGCCGCCGCTCAGCTTGATCGAGTGGACAAGATAGATGTCCGGATCTTTGAGGAGACGGCGAGCGACGCTCCGGTGTCACAGTGGTCAGCGGAGTCCTCATTTGATGAAGCGGTCTCACGTCCCCGTATCTATCGTGAGGGTCGATTCCGCTATGGTTCTCGATTTGGAGAACGTGAACTATTCCGGTTTCCCGCGCCGGTAGGTCAGGTGGGGGTCGTGCTCGCTGCACAAGATGAGGTTGTGACGATTCCACGAACCATTGGCATGAAACAGATGGATGCAAAGATCGGAGGGATGGACATCGACCGTCTCCGGCGGTGGTATCGTCAGGGAAAACTGCGCCAGTCTCGAGGGCTCAGCCCGGTGCGATTTCCTGCGACGCCGACCCCTGTCGCGATGACCACCTTGGTGCAGCAAGGGATTCTGCACAATGAGCGGTTCGCCCTGGCGGTCTTGGTGTATGGGGACAAGCAGAGACGATCGTGCCTTATCCGGTGGGATGCACTGTTCCCCTCGATGTTCGAGTTGCGCCGACGAAGAATTTCGTCGTCCCCGATTGCCTGGGGCACTGCCCATCTAACGGCCTTGTTCGTGAAGTGCATGCCGCACGAACTTTCTGGCGTCTATGTTCCCGAGGCGTTGCCGGCTTCGGCTCGCAGAGATATTTTGCAGGCCGCTCGACGGGGCGGGATCCGATTAACGCGAAGGATCAAGTACGTCAAGCTCGTCAATGAACACGTGCCCTCATAAAAGCAGTCAGGGTGTTCTGTAGAGCTGTGCCCATATGAATTGAGCACAGTTACAGCGCGTTCCTTGTCGTTTTCCGCCACAATAATGAAGTCTTCTCTGTAGCAAGCTTCCCCATAGTCCTTACCTTGACCGGCTCCATCCGGGTCTAACCGTTGAATAACGCTTGAGCTGATTCTTGTATCGCTTCACAGAGCGAGAGGTTCTGTGTTTGCCTCATGGAGGAGTTTTTTAGGGTGCGATTTTCGCATGTGACAGTCTCGGAAGCAGTTCTCATGGTGGACGTGGTGCTGTGTTAAAGAGACTGGTGGGAAGATCCTTAATGGGATGGAACGTATCGTGAAGTGTCTGGGCACAACACCGCCGTTTCGCAGTCAGGATGGCGAAATTCTACCGGGCAGCATCGCGGAAATCCGCTACCTGTGCCTCGGCGGGTTCGATCAGTGGGTGATGATCCGTGGGGAGAATCTCGCCAATCCGATTCTCATCCTGCTGCATGGCGGGCCAGGCTTTCCGGAGATGCGTCTGTTCCGTACCTTCAATGTTGCGCTCGAACTGCACTACACCGTCGTGTATTGGATGCAGCGAGGTACGAGCAAATCATTCGACCGGCGCATGCCCGCCTCCTTCCTGACGATCGAACAATTCATTGCTGATCTCGACGAACTCGTAGACATGCTGCGCAAGCGCTTCGGGAAGGACAAAGTTGCGCTGTACGGCCACTCTTGGGGCTCGGTGTTGGGCGTACTCTATGCTTCGCGATTCCCGGAGAAAGTGGCCGCCTATGTCGGCACCGGGCAGATCGGCGAGTGGGCCGCATTTGAAACAGCCGCATATGGATTCGTTCTTGCCGAAGCGGAGCGTCGCCGGCACCGCAAGGCCATTCGTGAATTGCGTGCCATCGTCCCATCGTCCCATGCCTTTTGGGACATGGTGGTGGAACGCAAATGGCTCACGCGCTTCTTCGGCATCGTACGCGGCATGTCCATGTGGAGATTCATCCGCATCACGCTCGGCGGGCCGGAAGCGTCGATGTTCGACTTACCCAACATTCTGCTGAGCCAACTCGTGACACCGAAGGTTATGTGGCAGGAACTCATCCGGGTCAATCTCATCACAACCGCACCTGTATTGCAGATGCCGGTGTTCTTCTTTTTCGGGCGTCATGATCGGGTCGTGGTTCCGGAAACCAGCGTAGCGTATTTCGATGTCTTGCAGGCTCGATCGAAAACGCTCATCTGGTTCGAAGAATCCGGCCATGAACCACCAACTGAGGAACAGGAGAAGTTCAACAGCTTGATGGCGGAACTTGTACGGCCCGTAGTGGTGGCTTCATCCTGCGTAAGCAGCGGGACGCGCTCCTTAGAAGGCGAGATTTCGCACGTGCCACTGGTGCAGTATCGCCCGTTCACAGTATGGTCTGGCTTACCCACATTGCTTCAAAGACTGCTCGCTGGATAAAGGCTG
>Ga0268299_1000701_pt1 | contig 88950 bp, 78 predicted proteins | sample NOBtaG_FD_193484 | JGI IMG/M metagenome (GOLD analysis project Ga0268299, IMG submission 193484) | Activated sludge microbial communities from bioreactor in Nijmegen, Gelderland, Netherland - NOB reactor | ecosystem: Engineered > Bioreactor > Aerobic > Activated sludge | place: Netherlands... | reverse complement strand
CGCTTGAGCTATTTCATATGCGAATGCCCTGCCCGTTAGGGGGAGAGGCTAGGTGAGGGGCTTCGAAGGCTGCGAAATCATCTGCAACCCCCTCACCCAGCCTCTCCCCCTCGCGGGGGAGAGGAGCCCGAGCATGAGATGAGCTCATTGCTTCTCTTGGACAGCAAGACACAGGCCAAGGCCGGATGTCTATCCTCGTCGTCGCCAGGATGGCCTACAATGATGGCATGAGCCTTGCTTCCCAAGCGCCGATGGCGCGAAGACCCGACATAGAGCTGGTCGCCCTCGGCAAGCGTTTCGGAGAGGCCGTGGCGGTCGATTCGATCAGCCTGCGCATTCCCGCGGGCAGCTATTGCTGCCTGCTCGGGCCGAGCGGCTGCGGCAAGACGACGACGTTGCGCATGATCGCCGGCCACGAGGAGGCGAGCGAGGGCGACATCATCCTGGGCTCGGAGAACATCACCCATTTGCCGCCGGCGGCACGCGGCACGGCGATGATGTTCCAGAGCTACGCCCTGTTTCCGCATCTCGATTGCACCGACAACGTCGCCTTCAGCCTGAAGATGCGCGGCGTGGCCAAGGATGCGCGCCGGGCCAGGGCGCTGGAGATGTTGAAGCGCGTCCAGATGGAGCCGTTCGCCGCCCGCCTGCCGGCCCAGCTGTCGGGCGGCCAGCAGCAGCGCGTGGCGCTGGCGCGGGCGCTGATCACCGATCCGCAGGTCCTGCTGCTCGACGAACCCTTGTCCGCACTCGATCCGTTCCTGCGCATCCGCATGCGCGAGGAGCTGAAGAGCCTGCAGACGCGCCTCGGGATCAGCTTCATTCACGTCACCCACAGCCAGGACGAGGCGATGGCACTGGCCGATCTGGTGGTGGTGATGAACCAGGGCAGGATCGAGCAGGCGGCGAGCGCGCGCGACGTCTTCAACCGGCCGGAGTCGGCCTTCGTCGCCCGTTTCATAGGCGGTCACAATGTATTGCCGGCGGCGGTGGCGCGCGCCAAGGGAGCGGGCGAGTATGTCGCGATCCGCGCCGATCGCATCGTCGTGCAACGCGGCAACGCGCCGGTCGACGCAGCGTCGCTGCGCGGCGTCGCGCGTTCCGTCGAGTATCTCGGATCGACCGTGCAGGTCGGTGTGGATGTCACAGGTCTCGACACCTTGTCGGCCGTGGTGCCGGAAGCGCGCTTCGATGCCAATCCGGTGGCGCCCGGCGAGCCGGTCGTCCTGTCGTGGGCTCCAAAGGACGTTCACGTCCTGGGGCGGTAGAGGGAGCGGCTCCACCAGCCGCTAATGTGAAGGAGGAACTGAAGATGACACGGAAGCTCAACGGGCGCGGCGTCGGACGTCGCAAGGTTCTCAAGGGAGCGGCCGGTGCGGCAGGCGCCCTTCTCGGCAGCGGGGCGGTCGGCGGGTTCCCGACGATCTGGGCGCAGAACAACAGGAACATCGTGCTGCGCCAGTGTGGCACCGGCGTGTCGGCGATCAACGAGATCGCCGAGAAGTGCAAGGCCGATCTCGGCATCACCCTGCAGATGACGGCGCTCGATTCGGACGCCGTGGTGCAGCGCGTGGTGACGCAGCCGAACTCGTTCGACATCGGCGATATCGAGTACTGGATGTGCAAGAAGGTCTTCCCGGCGAATACGCTGCAGGCGATGAACGTCAAGAAGATCAAATACTACGACAAGATCGTGCCGATCTTCACCACCGGCAAGCTGAAGCCCGACAGCGTGATCGCGCAGGGTACGGCGCCCAACACGGTGAGCTTCGTCGAGGGCGCCGGCTCGACCAAGTTCGCCAAGGGCGAGACCGAGTGGTTCACGATGATCCCGACGATCTACAATGCCGACACGCTCGGCATCCGGCCCGACCTGGTCGGCCGCAAGATCGAGAACTGGAAGGACATCCTCGACCCGAAGTTCAAGGGCAAGACGTCGATCCTCAACATCCCGTCGATCGGCATCATGGACGCGGCGATGATCTGCGAATCGGCCGGCGTCGCGAAGTACGGCGACAAGGGCAACATGACGCGGGCGGAGATCGACAAGACCATCGATTTCCTGATCAAGACCAAGAAGGACGGCCAGTTCCGCGCCTTCTGGAAGACCTTCGACGAGTCGGTGAACCTGATGGCGTCGGGCGAGGTGGTGATCCAGTCGATGTGGTCGCCGGCGGTGTCGGCGGTGCGCGGCAAGGGCATCCCCTGCACCTACCAGCCGCTCAAGGAAGGCTATCGCGCGTGGGGCGGCGGACTCTCGCTCGCCAGGCACCTCCAGGGCGCGCAACTCGACGCCGCGTATGATTACATCAACTGGTACCTGTCGGGCTGGGTCGGCGCCTTCCTCAATCGCCAAGGCTACTACTCGGCGGTGCTGGACACGGCCAAGGCCAACATGACGCCCGACGAATGGGGCTTCTGGATGGAAGGCAAGCCCGCCCAGGGCGACATCAAGAATCCGCAGGGCCAGGTGGTCGAGAAGGCCGGTGCGGTCCGCGACGGCGGCTCGTTCTACGAACGCATGGGCGCAGTTGCCTGCTGGAATGCCGTGATGGACGAGGACCGGTATATGGTCCAGAAGTGGAACCAGTTCATCGCGGCCTAGGACGTCATGCACCATTCTTCACCTCCCCCGTCACACGGGGGAGGTGGCCCGCAGGGCCGGAGGGGGAAAGCCCCAGAGGTTGTTCCTGTGGCCTTCCCCCTCCGCCCCCTCCGGCTGCACCTCCCCCGTAAGGCGGGGGAGGCGAGCTGAGCCCGACTTCAATGTCTCGTGTTTCCGCCTGGGTCACCTACCTGCAGGTCGCACCGCTCACGCTGGTGTTCCTGCTGTTCCTCGTCGTGCCCATCGCCACCATCGTGGTGGTGAGCTTCTTCGACTACAACACCACGCAGATCATCCCGGCGTTCCTGCTGCAGAACTACGAGGAGCTGCTGACCTCGCCGGTCACGTGGCGAACCTACCTGCAGACCATCGAGTTCGCCGTCATCACCTGGGCGCTCACCCTGGTGATCGGCTTCACGGTGGCCTACTTCCTCGCCTTCCATGTCCGGTCGGCGACCTGGCAGACCGTGCTGTTCCTGGTCTGCACCATCCCGTTCTGGACCTCGAACGTCATCCGCATGATCTCGTGGATCCCCTTCCTCGGCCGCAATGGCCTGGCCAACATGACCCTGCTGCAGCTCGGCCTGATCGACCAGCCGCTCGAGTTCCTGCTGTTCTCCGACTTCGCGGTCGTGCTGGCCTACGTGCATCTCTACACGCTGTTCATGGTGGTGCCGATATTCAACTCGATGATGCGCATCGACCGCAGCCTGCTCGAGGCGGCGCGCGATGCCGGCGCCAGCGGCTGGCAGACCCTGTGGAACGTCATCGTGCCCCTGAGCAAGCCCGGCATCGCCATCGGCTCGATCTTCGTCGTCACCATCGTGATGGGCGACTTCGTCACCGTGCGGCTGATGAGCGGCGGCCAGACCGCCTCGGTCGGGCTGATGATGATGAATGCCATGTCGCTCCTGCAGTATCCCGCGGCCGCCGCCAACGCGGTGGTGCTGCTGCTCCTGGTGCTGTTCACCGTCGCCGCGATGATGCGGCTCGTCGACATCCGCAAGGAGCTGTGAGGTGAGCCGTCGCCGCGGACCCGCCTTCTGGGGCCTTGCCGCCTTCTTCGGCCTGTTCGTGCTGTTCCTCTATGGCCCGACCCTCACCATCCTGGTGCTGTCGTTCCAGGGGCCGTCCGGCGGCCTCACCTTCCCGATGAACGGCGTGTCGCTGCACTGGTTCGGGAACCTGTTCGAGAAGCAGATGGTCGGCGACTTCGCCGGCTCGCTGCGGCGCTCGATGATCCTCGGCATCGGCGCCATGCTGGTGACGGTCGTCGCCTCGTTCATGGCCGGCCTGGCCTTCCGAACCCGCTTCCGCGGCTCGACGACCGTGTTCTATCTCGCGATCGCCAGCCTGATCGTGCCGTCGATCCTGATCAGCCTCGGCATCGGCCTGCTGTTCCGCGTGCTCGGCTGGGAAGCTGCCTGGTACAGCTCCGCCTTCGGCGCCCATCTGACGTGGACCTTGCCGTTCGGTCTGCTGATCATGTTCGCCGTCTTCAACCGCTTCGATCGGCGCTACGAGGAGGCGGCGCGCGACCTCGGCGCCACCTCGTGGCAGACCATCCGCCACGTCGTCATCCCTATCCTGCTGCCCAGCCTGATCGGCGTCGGCCTGTTCGGCTTCACCCTGAGCTACGACGAGTTCTCGCGCAGCCTCTACACGTCGGGAACCTTCAACACCCTGCCGCTCGAGATCTACGGCATGACCACCAACGTCACCACCCCGGTGCTTTACGCCCTGGGCACGGTCACCACGGGCGTGTCGTTCCTGGTGATCGGCATCGCGCTCGTCTCCGTGATCGTGCTGCGCCGGCGCCGCGAGCGCCACGGCAGCGACGCCGGCAAGGCGGCATGAGCGGCGCGCGGCGAGCCCGCGTGCTGCGGCTGGCGACGGCCGGCCCGCAGGACACGGCACCGCTCGCCGCCGCGATCGAGGCGGGCGAGATCGAGCCCGCCACCATCGTGGCCATCGTCGGCAAGACCGAGGGCAACGGCTGCGTCAACGACTTCACCCGGGGCTATGCCACGCTCGCCCTGAAGCTGCTGCTCGCCGACAGGCTCGGCTGCGCGCCGAAGGAGGTCGAGGCTCGGGTCGCGATCGTCATGTCGGGCGGCACCGAGGGCGGGCTGTCGCCGCATCTGCTGGTGTTTTGCCGCGAGTCGGTGTCGTCGTCCGCCGGGACGGCGCCGCGACTGGCGATTGGCATTGGAATGACGCGATCATTCGGGGCGGAGGAGATTGGCCGGGCGCCGCAGATCGACGCCACCGCAGGCGCGGTTCGGCATTGCGACGCCCGCAGACGTGCATTTCGTCCAGATCAAGTGCCCGCTGCTGACCAAGGAGCGCATCGAGGAGGCATCCCGTCGCGGCAAGCCCGTGGCCACCGACGACACCTACCACTCCATGGCCTTGTCGCGCGGCGCATCGGCCCTGGGAGTGGCCGTCGCCCTGGGCGAGGTCGCGGCAGCGGCCGCAAGCGAGGCCGCAGTGTGCCGGGACTGGTCGCTCTACTCGCGAGTCGCCAGCACCTCGGCCGGTGTCGAGCTGCTGCGCAACGAGATCGTCGTGCTGGGCAACGCCGCCGGTTGGACGGGCGACCTGGTGATCGACCACGATGTGATGCGTGATGCGATCGATGCCGCGGCCGCGCGGCGCGTGCTCGACCGCCTGGGCGGCGATCCCGTCGCTGTCCTCGCCAAGGCGGAAGCCGCGCCGTCGGGGGAGATCCGCGGCCGTCGTCACACCATGCTCGACGACAGCGACATCCACTCCACGCGCCACGCCCGCGCCCTGGTCGGCGGCGTGCTGGCCGGAGTGATCGGCGACACCATGCTCTATGTCTCGGGCGGCGCCGAGCATCAGGGACCGGCCGGCGGCGGCCCGATCGCGATCATTGGCAAGCTTCAAGGCGGCTCGCCGACGTAGACGTTGCGTCGGTGATAGTCGAGGTACGCGCACTGCGCGGGCGCGAATGCATTCGTGCGCCATGAGATGGGTACTTCCGAAAAGCCAAACTGCTGCCAAACCAGATCGCCGAACCCCAACCTCCGAAGGTCTTCGCGGTCGAAGCGCGGGGATACACGAACCTCGCCGTCGTCCTTGAACGTGATGAATCCCCGGTCGAACAGCAGATCGGCGTCTGGTGTGAGCATCAGGCCATTCATGCCATCCAGCCGCTGTTGTGCCGTCTCGCATGAGCGCCACGGTCTTATGTGACTCGCAATCAGCAGGGCGGGGTTGGCTATCCCCGTTAGCCTGCACGCCGGCTCGATGGCTTCTACGCTCGCTCGAAACGCGCCCTGACCTCGTCTTGCCTGGATGACCGAGTGACGTACGGTCCTTTCCAGACTGTCGTCGCGGTCGATTTCCTTCTCGATACGATCTTCCAATTCCTCCTTCACAATCTGGAAGGTAAGACTGTTTGCTCCGCCTCGGGCCAGAGCGACGGCATTGAAGGCAGCCGCGCCAATGACGGCATCGAAGGCATGCTGAGAAATATTGGCGAGATAGACGCCCTGGTTGCCATCGCCAGTGCTCGGTCGAATTGGCGAATACTTGTTCGGCAGAAGTGGACCGAGAACATCAATTATCGCCTTGGGTCGTACCGGAGGATCGAGGCGGGTCCAGAACACGGGTAACAGCCAACCTTCGTTTTGCCAGTACGCTCCAGTGGAGCCAAACTCGGCGGGCTTTGGGGCGGTGAACGCAAACTCCGCGACGCGACCGACGTATCCAATCTCCCGGTTTGCGTAGGACAGAACGAGGTCGCCCGGGTTTGCCGCCCGCATATTGTCGTAGAAGCGATTCCGGGCACCATTGCTCGATGTCTTGGGGGACCATAGGTACTGCCGGTCGATTTCCTGGCGGACCGTTTGCTTGTGATTTACCCACCAAAATTGCGGCATCCTGAGAAAAGTCTAGCCTGATCAATTGTGGTCGCAAAGGTTCTGTTGCACGCTTGCTGACTTGGGACGGGACCAACAGGCACATGACAGCAGCCGATCCTTACGCCAGCCTCGGGATCCGGCGTCGCATCAACGCGGCCGGTGCGCTGACACGGCTGGGTGGCGCGATCATGGCGCCGGAGGTCATCCTGGCGATGGCGGCGGCTTCGCGCGCGTCGGTCGATATCGGCGAGTTGCAGGATGCCGCGAGCAAGCGCATTGCCGAGGCGACGGGGTCGGAAGCCGGGCTGGTGACGACCGGCGCGGCCGCGGCGCTCACGCTGGCGGCTGCCGCTGCGATCGCGGGGTGGGACGTGGCGAAAATGGCGGCGCTGCCGCATGCAGAGGGCTTCCCGTGCGACATCCTGATCCCGCGCACGCATCGCACCGGCTATGCCCATGCGCTGGCGGCGGCCGGCGCGCGCCTGGTCGACATCGGTCACAACGATCGCGGTGCAGGGGCGGGGGTGCGCGGTCTGGAAGCGTGGGAGATCGAGACGGCGCTCACGTCGTCGGTCGTGGCGGTGGCGGCCGCGGCCAACCCGACGACCATGGCCGACCTGCCGGTGATGGCGGCGGTGTGCAAGGCGCACCGCATTCCGCTGATCGTGGACGCCGCGGCGCAACTGCCGCCAAGGGAGAACCTGCGGCGGTTCACGACCCTGGGCGCCGACCTCGTCGCCTTTTCCGGCGGCAAGGCGCTCGGTGGACCGCAGGCGTCGGGTATCCTGGCTGGCCGGCGTGATCTCGTGGCTTCCGCACTTCTGCAGCAACTCGACATGGACGTATCGCCCGAGACCTGGCGGCCGCCCAGCCTGGTCGACCGGGCCAACCTGCGGGGCGTGCCGCATCACGGCATCGGTCGCGGCTTCAAGGCGGGCAAGGAGGAGATCGTCGGCCTCCTGACGGCTCTCGATCGATTCGTGAAGGCCGACGATGCCGCCGCCAACGCCGCTCTCGAGGCGCGGCTGCGCGACATCGCCGGCCAGTTGGACGGCGCCAGGGTGAGGCTGGTGACCGCCGCCGAGACAGGACGCGCTCCGGTCCTCGAGATCGCCCTGCCGGATGCGCTCGCGGCGAGTGCGCGCCTGCAGCGCGGCGATCCGCCGGTTCACCTGTCGGAGCGCCACGCCGCACGCGGCGTGCTCACGCTCGATCCGCAGGTCCTGCTGCCCGAGCACGATGCGCCACTGGCCGCGGCGCTTCGTGCCGTGCTGTGACGATCAGGCCGCCCGCAACAGGCCGAGCTGCTGCAGCGCTGGAAGTCACTCGACCGACGCCGCGCCCTCGTCGCGGTACGCCCAGCAGGTATCCGGGGGCAGGGTGATGGCGATCTCGCTGTCGGCGCCGTGGCGGGCCGCCGTGCCGAGCTCGAGCGCTTCGAGCCTCTGGCCGCCCATCTCGACGTCGTAGACGGTCTGCATGCCCTGGTAGCGGCGTTCGAGCACGCGGCCGGTGAAGACGTTGGCCGGGCCGCGCTCGCCCAGCCGGACGTTCTCGGCGCGCAGCGCCACGCGCGCCTTGTCGCCCGGGCCGAGCGGCTGCGGCGTCCAGGCCTCGATGCGGCCGGCGGCGCCGAGATCGATGGTCGCGCGCTCGCCGCTGCGCGCCAGCACCTTGCCCAGGAGCACGTTGGCGGCGCCGGTGAAGTTGGCCACGAAGGGATCGACCGGCCGATTGTAGATCTCGTCAGGCGACGCCATCTGCAGGAGCTTGCCTTCCCGCATCACGCCGATGCGGTCGCCCAGCACCACGGCTTCGGCCTGGTCGTGGGTTACATAGAGGCCGGTCATGCCTGTTTGCTTCAGGATGCGGCGCAGCTCGTCGCGCAGGCGTAGGCGCAGCTTGGCGTCGAGGTTGCTGAGCGGTTCGTCGAGCAGAAGGAGCTGCGGGCGGTAGACCAGGCTGCGGGCCAGCGCGACCCGCTGCATCTGGCCGCCCGACAGCGAGGTGACGGGACGCTCGGCGTAGTCGCGCAGGCCGACCAGCTCCAGCGTGTCGTTCACCTTGGCGGTGATGTCGCCGCCGCTGCCGCGGCGGTGCTTCAGCGGATAGGCCACGTTCTGGCGCACCGTCATGTGCGGCCACACGGCGTAGGACTGGAACACCATGCCGATGTCGCGCTCGCGCGGGCTTACCAGCAGTCCGCGCTCGGGTTCCGACACGACGCGCTCGCCAATCGAGATGCGTCCGCCGGTCGGATGCTCGAGGCCAGCGACGCAGCGCAGGGTCGTGGTCTTGCCGCAGCCCGAGGGGCCGAGCAGGACGACGATCTCGCCTGCCGGCACCTCGAAGCTCACGCCGTCGACGGCCGGTTTGCCCGTCGCGAAGCGCTTTACCAGATCCTCGATGCGGAGCGCCGCGCTCACTGGCGATAGCCGTAGGTCTTGTTCCACTGCTCCAGCCAGGACTCGCGCAGCGACTCGAACGGCTTGAACTCGGGCACCCAGACCTTGATGACCTTGGGATCCCAGCCCTTGGGGAAGGCGGGGGGTTCCTTGAGCGAGGTGATGTTGCCGAGCTTGGCGATCTGGAAGGCCTGGCCTTCCTTGGACAGGCGCCAGTTCATGAACAGCTTGGCGGCATTCGGGCTCTTGGCCGTCTTGGTGACGCCGTCGGCGTAGGGGATGATCGGCACGCCTTCGGGCGCGAAGATCGCCTCGGCCGGCGCACCCTCGACGATCTTGGTGTAGATGATGTTGTAGAGCAGCGGCGCGATCGAGACCTCGCCGCGCACCAGCGCATCGGACAGCGGCGCCCCCGACGGGTACAGCGCGATGCCCAGCGCGGCCTGCTTCTGCCAGTAGTCCTCGCCCAGCACCTGGCGCTCGAACATGGCGCGGGTCCAGGTCGTGCCGCCGGACGGGCCGACCACCTGGCCGATCTGCTTGCCCTTGTACTCGGGCTTGACGAGATCCATCCAGGTCTTGGGCGCTTTCTTCACCAGCTGATTGTTGTAGGCAATCGCCCAACCCAGGGTGACGCCGGGCCACAGCTTGGGCGACACCAGAGCGTCGGGCCGGTAGTCGGCGGCATTCGGCGGCGCGTAGTCCTGGAACAGGTCGAGCAGCGCCAGCATCAGGCCGCGATCGGAGTGGTTGACGACGTCGGCACCGAGCTTGTCGGCCGCCGCCTCGGTCTTGATGCGGGTGATCAGCTGGCCGCCCGGTGCGCGCACCATGGCAACCTTGATCTTCGGGAAGGTCTTGTTGAACTCCTTGATGACCTCCTGCTCGGTCTCGGCGAAATTGGCCGTGTAGTAGGTGAGCCCGCCTTCCTTCTCGGCTGCCGCGATCAGCTCTTTGGAGCCGAATTTCTCCTGCTGGGCCACCGCCGGGAAACCGCCGGTAAGGATGCCTGCGGTCCCGAGCACGGCACTCCTGGTGAAGGTACGTCTTTTCATCGGTCGAACTCCTCCTACGCCTGTTCTAGTTGAAGCGGGTGTTCTGCGTCGTCTCGCGCGAGATCCACGTGGTGAGGCCAAGCAGGACGGCCAGGATCACCGTCTGTACCAGGCTGAACGCGGCCGTCTTCCCGGTGTTGCCGCCCTCGTAGTAGTCGAGCAGCAGAACGGCCATCACAGTAGTGTCGCTGGTGTAGAGGAACAGCGACGAGCCGAGCTCGCGGATCGCCAGCACGAAGAGCAGGGTCATCGACGCCACCACGCCGGGCCTGGCGAGCGGCAGGACGATGGTGCGGATGGTGCCGAGCAGACCGCGGCCGCAGATCCAGGCGGCTTCCTCGAGCTCCCGGTGAATCTGCAGGAACGACGTCGACAGTGCCTTCACCGTATCGGGCATGAAGCGCGCGACGAAGGCCAGCGCCAGGATCCACAGGGTGCCGTAGAGGCCGCCGGGCAGGCCGATCCAGGCCCACAGATAGGCGACGCCGACGACCAGGCCGGGGATGGCCACCGGCAAGGTCGCCAGCAGGTCGATCGAGCGGCGGCCCGACACCTGGGTGCGGTTCACCGTGTAGCCGATGGCGAAGGCGAGCGCGCCGCCGACCACCGCGGTGATGACGCCGACCTTCAAGGTGTTCCAGATCGACAGCATGGTGAGCGGATTGTCGAACACCGAGTTGAAGTGCACCCAGCTGTACTGGCGCATGTCGAACAGGGCGTCGAAATCCTTGATGAACAGGAACTTGCGGAACGCCGCGATGACCAGCGCCAGGGTCGGCAGCACGACGACAACGAACAGGTAGATCACGGCGAGCCCGAAGGTGAACCAGCGCCAGCGGCCGAGATTGAGGGCGCGCGGCCGGAACGCCTTGCCGGCGACGGTGGCGAAGCTCTTGCCGGATAGGACGCGCTGCTGGGCCCAGACCATGATGGCGGTGACCACCATGAGCAGGATCGCGACCGCGGCCGCCGTGTTGTAGAGCGGCGGGCTCCAGGCGGTGAGCTTGAAGATGTAGGTCGTGAGCACGCTGATGTTGGCCGGCGCGCCCAGCGCCGCTGGCACGCCGTAGATGCCCAGCATGACGACGAACGAGAGCAGGGAGCCGGCCAGGATGGCCGGTGCGATCAGGGGGAAGGTGACGGTGAAGAGGGTGGTGAAGGCGCTGGCTCCCGAGACCTCCGAGGCCTCCTCGAGGCTCGGATCCATGTTCCTGAGCGCCGAGGCGGTGAACATGTAGACGTAGGGCGCGTAGTAGATGCCGAACACCAGGATGAGGCCCGACATCGAGTAGAAGTCGAAGCGGAAATCGATGCCCAGCCACTTCAGCGACGTGTTGAGCAGGCCGGTCTTCGGCGAGCCCAGGATGCCCCAGGCGACCCCGGCGACCAGCGGCGGCACGAACAGCGGGATCATGCTGGAGCCGGCGATGAATCCCTTGAACGGCGTGTTGGTGCGGACGACGATCCACGAGAAGGCGAGGCCGATGACCACGGCCAGGATCGTCCCGCCGCCGCAGGCGACGATGGCATTGAAGAAGGCGAGGTGGACGTTCTCGTTGGCGAGGACGTCGACGAAATGCTTTACCGATGGGCGAAAGGCGCCGAACCCGTCGACGATGGGATTGGAATCGCTCAACGCGCCGAACACCAGCATCAGCAGCGGATAGATGACCAGGAACGCCAGCAGGATCAGCAATGCACCGACCCACAGCGGCGCGGCGAGGCGACGCGGCGTCGCCGCCTCGGCGGATACGGGCAGGGCTCCAGCACTCGTTGCCGTCAACGCTACATTTCCTCCTGGATGAACGCGGCCCCACCGCCGTCTTCTTCATTCCCTGTGTAACCGTAGCGCATCGGCATTGCTGGCGCCACGTCTTGCTTGTACGGCGTGACTACTCGTCGCCGTTGACCCCGGTCAGGAATCGCTCGGAGTAGGAATTCATGATCTGCTGCCAGATCGCCCTCGTGCCGCGGGCCGACCCGCTGAAGATCGGGGTGAGGGCCTTGATGGTGAAGTCGGTCATCGAAGCAAACGAGCCGGTAACGCCGTTGGTGATGATGTCGGCGTTCCTCGTGCCCTCAGGATCGCCCTTCGAGGCCTTCGCGTTCGAGCCACGACCGTGGCTCGTTGCCGCTTTCGACGCTAGGTTTTCGGGATGGGACTGAGAACACACGACCGCTACGGCTACGTGCCTCTGCGAGGCCGCGCCGACTACAGCTGGCCGACCGGCCAACGGCTTGCCGTCTATTTCGCCCTCAACCTGGAACATTTTTCCTACGGCGAGGGGCTCGGTGCGGAACTGGCGCCGGGTGGACCACAGCCCGACATTCTCAACTATGCATGGCGCGACTATGGCAATCGCGTCGGCGCCTCGTACATGCTCGACGCCTTCGACGCGCTCGGCCTGCCGCTGGCCGCCCTGGTCAACAGCTCGATGTACGACTATGCGCCGGCCGTGGTGGCGGCCTGCCGCGCCCGAGGCGACGAGATCGTGGGCCATGGTCGCACCAACGCCGAGCGCCAGGGCGACCTCGACGAGGCGGCCGAGCGCGCGTTGATCGCGGAGGCGACCATGCGCCTGACCGAAGCCGAGGGCCGGCCTCCGGAGGGCTGGCTGGGGCCATGGATCTCGCACAGCCACGTGACGCCCGACCTGCTGGCGGAAGCGGGCTATCGCTACCTTCTCGACTGGTGCATGGACGACCAGCCGATCTGGTTCAGCTGTCGCGACGGCAGGCGCATCCTGTCGGTGCCCTATCCGCAGGAAGTGAACGACATTCCCGCCATCGTCGCTCGCAAGATGGACGCCGACGCCTTCGCCGACATGATCGTCGATCAGTTCGACGAGATGCTCGACCTGTCGGGCGAGCGTCCCCTGGTGATGGGGGTGGCGTTGCACGCCTACCTGGTCGGCCAGCCGCACCGGCTGCGCCATCTCAAGCGCGCGTTGCGTCACATCGCCGGCCATCGCGAGAAGATCTGGATGACCACGCCTGGCGCGATCGCGCGACATTGCATGGCCCTTCCCCAGGGAACGGTTCCGTAGCACAAGATTTCCCTCCCCGGCGAAGCGGGGGCGGACATCTCCCTAAGCGCAGCTTGGGGAGGAGGGGGAGATTCCATGCGTCTGTTCACGGCCACGCTCGCCACCGAGACCAACACCTTCTCGCCGCTGCCGACCAGCATAGAGAACTACCGGGAGTCGGTGTTCTTCCGCGCCGGCGAGCATCCGGCCGATGCGCCGCGCATGTGCACGGCGCCGCTGTTCGTGGCGCGCGCCCGCGCCGCTGCCGAAGGGTTCGAGCTGGTCGAAGGAAGCTGCTTCGCCGCCAGCCCGGCCGGCACCACCAACCGGGCCGACTACGAGACCATGCGCGACGAGATCCTGGGCCAGCTCGCGGCGGCGCTGCCGGTCGATGGCCTGCTGCTCGGGCTGCATGGCGCCATGGTGGCGCACGGCTACGACGACGTCGAAGGCGATATCATCGAGCGTGCCCGCGCGCTGGTCGGGCCGAGATGCGTAATCGGCGTCGAGCTCGACCCGCACTGTCATCTCACGCTGAAGCGGGTGTCGCATGCCGACATCATCGTGCTCTACAAGGAGTTTCCCCATACCGACGTCGTCGAGCGTGCGGAGGATGTGCTCGATCTCGTGCTGGCGACCTTGCGCGGCGAGATCGAGCCGGTGATGTCGGTCTACGACTGCCGGCAGATCCAGAGCTATCCGACGACGATCCAGCCGATGCGCGGGCTGGTCGATCGCATCAAGGCGATGGAAGGCAAGGACGGCATCCTGTCGGTGTCGATCGCCCATTGCTTTCCGTACGGCGATGTGGCCGAGATCGGCACCCGCGTGCTGGTGGTGGCCGACGGCGACAAGAAGAAGGCCGATGCGCTGGCGACGGCGCTCGGCCAGGAGCTGGTGTCCCTGCGCGGCAAGACCCAGCCGCCGTCGTTCGACGTGGCGGCTGGCGTGAGCCAGGGTGTGGCGTTCAACGACCTGCCGGTGGTGATCGCCGATCCGGCCGACAATGCCGGCGGCGGCGCGCCATCGGACAATACCGACATCCTGCGCCATCTGATCGATGCTAGGGTGGAGAATGCCTGCCTGGGGCCGCTGTGGGACCCGATCGCCGTGCGCATCTGCTTCGATGCCGGGCTGGGCGCGCGGATCGGCCTGCGCTTCGGCGGCAAGATCGCGCCGTCGTCGGGCCAGCCGGTCGACGCCGAGGTCGAGATCATCGGGCTGAAGCGCAACGCCTGGCAGAGCTTCGGCCCGACGCAAGTGTCGGTCGGCGACTGCGCGGCCGTGCGCGTGGGCGGCGTCGATGTCGTGCTGATCGGCAACCGGACCCAGGCGACGGGGCTCGAGCTGTTCACCAATCTCGGTATCGATCCCACGCAGAAGAAGATCGTGGTGGTAAAATCCACCAACCATTTCATGGCGGCATATGGGCCGATCGCCAGGAAGGTGATTTATGTCGAATCGAGCGGGCCCCTGCGACGCGATCACCGCAAGGTGCCCTACACAAAGGTCCAGCGCCCGATCTGGCCGCTCGACGCCGAAGCAAGGCCATTGGGCCTGATCTACTAGCGGCGCTACGTCGGGTCGGAACCTGCGCGACTTGCACCGGTAAGGCGGCGCCCCGCTGCGTGTGGCACCAGCGCGCCGCGAGACCAAGTCTCGCCTCACAGATACTGCAATGCCAGCGATCATGTCCGGTTCTGCCTGCACGCAGAACGGGACAACAGCCGAACGATACCAGTATAGTTCGTGGTGCTCACGCCGGCACCGGGTCGTGCCGGCAGCGTTGGGCCCATCAGTTCGAAAGCGAGAGTCGAGGTAGGAAACGTACAAATCGGAGGAGCAGCCCATGAGACGCGTCCATCGGATTACCCGTCGCCGAGCCCTGAGGATTGCGGCCGGCGCGGCCGGCGCGACCCTGCCGCTGGTGCATATCCAGTCGGCGAACGCGGCCGGTAAGCTGACGATGGGTGTGTGGGATCACTGGGTGCCGGGCACCAACCCGATGCTCAAGGGATTCATCGACGAGTGGGCGTCGAAGAACAAGGTCGAGGTCACGATCGACTTCATTCCGTCCGCCGGCAACAAGATGATCCTCACTCAGGCCGCCGAAGCGCAGGCGCGGGCCGGGCACGACATCCTTGCCTTCGACCAGTGGGCATCGCACCAGTATGCCGACAAGCTTGTACCCGTGAACGACGTCGTCGATGGGCTGATCAAGCAGTACGGGCCGGTGAGCAAGGCCGTGGAGTATCTCGGGACGGCGGGCGGCAAATGGTTGGCCGTGCCAGTCGCGTGGGGCTCGGCGCCGCTGCCGCCGTGCGCCCGCATCTCGATGATCAAGGATGCCACGGGCGAGGATGTGACCGAGTGGTACCCGGCCAAGGACGTCAAGACCGCGGGCGCCGCCGATTGGACCTACGAGAAGCAGCTGAAGATGGCCGAGAAATGCCACAAGGCCGGCCATCTGTTCGCGCTCGGCTGCGGCGCCAACAGCACCGACGCGAACCAGACCTGGGGCGCGACGTTCGGCGCGTTCGGGGCGCATCTCGTGGACAGCAAGGGCAACATCACCGTCGACTCCGACCCGGTCAGGGAGGTGCTCGATTATGTGAAGCGCTTCGTCCCTTACCTCCCGCGCGAAACCATCTCCTACGACGACGCGTCCAACAACAAGGCCTTCGTTGCCGGAAAGGCGGCGCTGATCTGGAATCCGCCCAGTGCGTGGGCCGTGGCCAAGCGCGACGCGCCCTCGATCGCGGGCGACACCTGGCACTTCCCGAATCCCAAGGGAAAGGCGGGCCGGCTGGTGCCGCATAGGCCTTACTTCTGGGGCATCTGGCAGTGGGCGCAGAACAAGCCGGCGGCAAAGGACCTCATGACCTTCCTCGGTCAGCGCGAGATCGTCGCCAGGCTCAGCGTCCCGGCTGCGGGCTACGACATCCCGCCCTTCCTGTCGATGGCCGATCTGCCTGTCTGGGCCGACCTCGAGCCGCCGAAGGGGACGATGTACAATTATCCCGTCCGTCCCCACCACGATGCCGAGTACTACATCGTCGGCTCGAGTGCGCCGCCGGAGGTCGGGGTCCAGATCTGGAGCCAGTACATCATTCCGGGGATGGTGGCCCGCGTGGTGACAGGCGCTACGGCGAAGCAGTCGATCGATTGGGCGAAGGGCGAGCTCGAGGGCTTTCGTCGCTGAAGGAGTGGCGTCGATTCTCGAGGGCCTGCGCCGCGTCCTCGAGGCGTGAAAGACCGCGCGCCGCTCTCGCGACGGCCACCGGGCCGTCGGCGGTCGCTTGGCGACACGTCCCTCATGGAGGTTGCGGTTGGCTCCCGGGCTGCCGTGCTCGCGCATTGAGAATCTCGAGATACCGGTGTTGCGCGTCGGAGGCCACGGCACCGCGCGACGCAATCTCGATCAGCACGCGCACCGCGAGATCGAAGCTGTCGAAGCAGTGGTGCGCGATCAGCGCCAGCTTCTTGAGCTGGCTGGTGCTCAGGCCCGGCAGCGACAGCAGGTTGCGGACATAGACGATGTCGGCCTCGAGCAGCTGGTTGAATGGAAGTCGTGTGTCACCGGCCTTCAGCAGAGGCGCGATCGACCACTTCTTCACCTCGAGAAAGCAATGTGGAAGGAAACCGTTGCGCCGCATGAAGAGATCGACGTCGCCGAAGCTTGGTTGGCCTTCGTAGAGGCAGACGAAAGAAACCTCGAGCTGGACGGCAATGCAGTCTGCGAGGGTGCGCTGGCCATTCTCCAGCACGACGAGCTCGGCACCCTGGACGTCGAGCTTCAGGTAGTCGATGGCCTGGAGGTCGCGGACGTCGTCGAGCCGCATTGTGCGGACCGGGCGGGTCTCGTGGATGTGCCCGAACCGAGGGAAGCCGTTGAAGAACTGCAGTGCGGCGGCGTTTGGCTTCAGCAGCGAGGTCATGCCGCTTTGGGCGTCGGCGAGGTGCAGGGTGTGGGCGCCGCCATCCGACAGGAAGCAATCGCGGATGGTCACCTTGTCGCCGTAGGTCTCGCGAATCTTCTCGATCTGGCGCGGGTCGCCGTCGAAGGCATGCAGGCGGGCAAGGCCGGAATCGAGCAGCGGCTTGTAGGCCGGCATCTCGGCAAGGCATGCCGCGCCTATATCGGCGATGGCGATCGGCTCGACCGGCGCCGCCAGCTCTTCCAGTGTCATGCCTTGCCCTCCCAGATGCACCTCGATGGTTTCGTGCCGTTCTCGGCGGCACCGGTCCATCGGACCGCTGGACAAGCCCGCAGCTTTGCATAATTTGTGCACGGGGAGTTGCTCGAGAGGCGCGAGGGGAAACATGATTGTGAGATTGCTGGCGGTCCTGGCCGCTCTCGTCCTGCCGCTGTCGGCGATGGCGCAGGAAAAGGTCCTGCGTGCGGTCATGCACGCCGACGTGCGCGTGATCGATCCCGTCTGGACCACGCAGACCATCGCCAATATCCACGGCGCGCTGGTCTACGACACGCTTTTCGGCAACGACGCCGACCAGAAGCCGCAGCCACAGATGGTGGGCAAGTACGAGATCAGCCCCGACCGGCTGACCTACACCTTCACCCTGCGCGACGGGCTGAAGTTCCACGACGGCTCGCCGGTCACCACCAAGGACGTGATCGCCTCGATCAAGCGCTGGGGCGCCAAGGACGGTGTCGGCCAGCGGCTCATGGGCTATGTCACGGCCCTCGACGCGGTCGACGACAAGACCTTCAGGATGGTGCTGCGCGAGCCCTATGGCATGGTGCTGGAGTCGCTCGGCAAGAGCGGCAGCTCGATCGCCGCCATCATGCGCGAGAAGGAAGCCCTCACCGACCCGCAGCAGCAGGTCAAGGAAGCGATCGGCTCCGGCCCCTACATCTTCGCCAAGGACCAGTGGGTGCCGGGCAGCAAGGCGGTCTATCTCAAGAACAAGGATTACGTGCCGCGCACCGAGGCGCCTTCCTCGTTCGCCGGCGCCAAGATCCCGGGTGTCGACCGCATCGAGCTGGTGTGGATCGCCGATCCCCAGACGGCGATGTCGGCGCTGGTCAACGGCGAGATCGACTTCTACGAGAGCCCGAACATCGACTTCCTGCCGCTGCTCGCCAAGGCGCGCGGCGTCAAGCTGCTGAAGACGGGCAAGCTCGACGGCACGCAGGGCATGATCCGCCTCAATCACCTGCATCCGCCCTTCAACAACGTGAAGGCGCGGCAGGCGATGTACCACTTGGTCAACCAGGAGGACTTCTTGCGCGCCATCGTCGGCGATCCGAAGTACTATCGTGTTTGCCATGGCCTGCTGACCTGCGGCGGGCCCTACGAGAACGACGGCGGGAGCGCGTTCTTCAAGGAATACAATCCCAAGAAGGCGCTGCAGCTCCTGAAGGAGGCGGGCTACAAGGGCGAGCCGATCACCGTGCTGGCCACGACCGACCACAACACCATCACGCCGGCGACACAGGTGCTGATCCAGGCGATGCGCGAGGCCGGCATCAACGTCGACGTCCAGTCGATGGATTGGGGTTCGGTGGTGTCTCGGCGTGCCAAGAAGGAGCCTCCCGCGCAAGGCGGCTGGAACATCTTCATCACCAACACGGGTGGCGTCGGTGCAGCCAACCCGGTGCTGCACACATGGATCGGCGCCGCCTGCGAGAAGGGCCTGTTCGGCTGGCCGTGCGATCCCGAGATCGAGAAGCTGCGCAACGCCTTCGGGCTGGCGTCGAGCGAGGACGAGCGCAAGAGGATCGCCAAGGAACTGCAGACCAAGGCGATGGAGCAGGTCGTCTACATCCCGTTCGGCCAGTGGGACACCCCGCTCGCCTATCGCGCCGACCGCATCGACGGCATCGTGCCCAACACCGGTCTGGCCGTGCTGTGGGGGATCACCAAGAAGTGACATGACCGCCTACATCGTCCGCCGCCTGTTCGCGACCCTGCCGGTCATGGCGGTGGTGGCGCTGTTCGTGTTCTTCCTGCTGCGCTTCGCGCCGGGCGACCCGGCGGCGATCATCGCGGGCGACGATGCGACCGCCGAGTCGATCGCCGCCGTGCGCGTCAAGCTCGGCCTCGACCGGCCAGTCGTCGAGCAGTTCGGCGTCTGGCTGTGGGACCTCATGCGCGGCGACATGGGCGTCTCGATCTTCTCCAACCTGCCGGTGACACGGCTGATCGCGCAGCGCGTCGAGCCGACCCTGGCGCTTTCCCTGTCGACCCTGCTCGTGGCTGTGGCGCTGGCCATTCCCATCGGCGTGGTGGCGGCCTGGAAGGCGCGCAAGCTGGTCGATCGCGTCGTCATGGGTTTCGCGGTCCTGGGCTTCGCCATGCCGGTGTTCGTGCTGGCCTATGTCCTGATATATTTCTTCGCCGTGCAATGGCAGCTCCTGCCGGTGCAGGGCTATCGGCCGATCGGCGAAGGCTTCTGGCCGTTCGTCGAATGCCTGATCCTGCCGTCGGTCGCGCTCGGCGTCACCTACATGGCGCTGATCGCCCGCATCACCCGCGCCTCGATGCTCGAGGTGCTGCAGCAGGACTACATCCGCACCGCCAACGCCAAGGGCCTGGCGACCGACCGCGTGCTGCTGCTGCATGCCCTGAAGAATGCCGCGGTGCCGATCGTCACCGTGATCGGCATCGGCATCGCCCTGCTGATCTCAGGTGTCGTGATCACCGAGACCGTGTTCAACATCCCGGGGCTGGGGCGCCTCACGGTCGACGCGGTGCTGAAGCGCGACTATCCGATCGTGCAGGGCCTGATCCTTGTGTTCGCCGCCGCCAAGGTGCTGGTGAACCTGATCATCGACATCTCCTACGCCTTCCTCGATCCGCGCATCCGCTACTGACGATCTGTCCCTGATATGGCCGCCTCCGCCACCTCGCTTGCCGACGACCTCGCGCCGCCATCGCGCCGCTTCTCGCTGCTGACGGCAATCCGGCGCAACCCGACCATCGCCTTCGGCGGCATCCTCCTGCTGCTGCTGGTGTTCATGGCCGTCTTCGCGCCGCTCATCGCCACGCACGATCCGCTCAGGATCACGCCGGTCAACCGCCTGCGGCCGCCGTCCGAGCGCTGGTGGTTCGGCACCGACCAGTTCGGCCGCGACGTCTTCTCGCGCACGGTTTACGGCGCGCGCGTCTCGTTGATCGTCGGTCTGTCGGTGGCGGCCTTCTCGAGCCTGCTCGGCCTCGCGCTCGGTCTCGCCTGCGGCTATTTCCGGCGCGTCGACGCCGTGGTCATGCGGGTCATGGACGGGCTGATGGCCATCCCGTCGATCCTGCTCGCCATCGCCCTGATCACCCTGACGCGGCCCGGTCTCGGCATCGTCATCGTGGCCATCGTCATTCCCGAGGTCCCGCGCATCGTGAGGGTGGTGCGGGCGGTCGTGCTGTCGATCCGCGCCCAGCCCTACATCGAGAGCGCCATCGCCGGCGGCACGCGGAATCTCAAGCTGCTGCTGCGCCACGTGCTGCCCAACACCCTGGCGCCGCTGATCGTGCAGTCGACCTATGTCTGTGCCTCGGCGATGCTCATCGAGGCGGGCCTGAGCTTCCTCGGGGCCGGCGTGCCGCCCGAGGTGCCGAGCTGGGGCAACATCATCGCCCAGGGCCGCACCTTCTTTCAGATCGCGCCGTGGACGATCCTGATCCCAGGCGCATTCCTCGCCGTCACGGTCCTTGCGGTGAACCTGCTGGGCGACGGTCTGCGCGACCGGCTCGACCCGAGGCTGGCGCGACGCCTGTGACCGCGCTCCTCGAAGTTCGCGATCTCCACACGCAGTTCAACACGCTGGACGGCGTGGTGCGCGCCGTCGACGGCGTGTCGTTCGACCTGTCGCGCGGCGAGACGCTCGGCATCGTGGGCGAATCGGGCTGTGGCAAGTCGGTGACGGCGCTTTCCATCCTTCGCCTGATTCCGGCCGAGACCGGCCGGATCGCCTCCGGCTCGATCCGCTTCGACGGACGCGAGCTGACCGGGCTCGACGAGGAGGCGATGAAGCGTCTGCGCGGTCATCACATCTCGATGATCTTTCAGGAGCCGATGACCAGCCTCAATCCGGTGCTCACGGTCGGCACCCAGATCGCCGAGAACGTGGTGCGCCATCTCGGCGTGCCCTGGAAGGCGGGCCGCGAGCGGGCATACGAGATGCTCGGCCTGGTGCGCATCGCCGACGCCCGGCGCCGGCTCGACGAGTATCCGCACCAGCTGTCGGGTGGCATGCGCCAGCGGGTGATGATCGCCATGGCGCTGTCTTGCGATCCGCAGGTGCTGATCGCCGACGAGCCGACGACGGCGCTCGACGTCACCATTCAGGCGCAGATCCTGGACCTGATGCTCGAGCTAAAGGAGAAGACCGGCACCGCTATCGTGCTGATCACCCACGATCTCGGTGTCGTCGCCGAGACCACCGAGCGGGTCGTCGTCATGTATGCCGGGCGCAAGGTCGAGGAGGCGCCGGTCGAGGCGCTGTTCGAGCGGCCGCTGCACCCTTACACGGTCGGCCTGATGCGGGCGATCCCGCGGCTCGATGTCGAGGCCGACATCGCCGGCAAGCGGCCGCGGCTGCAGGAGATACCGGGCCTCGTGCCGATCCTGACCCGGCCGATCATCGGCTGTGCTTTCGCAGCGCGCTGCCCGCTCGCGACCGGGCGCTGTCGCACCGAGGCGCCACCCTTCGTCGATGCAGGCGGCGGGCATACGGTGGCCTGCTGGGAGGTGGCGCCATGACCGATCCGGCGCTCCTCGAGGTCCGCGACCTGATGAAGCACTTTCCGATACTCGGCGGCCTGCTACAGCGCCAGGTTGGCCAGGTGAAGGCTGTCGATGGCGTCAGCTTCGCGATCCGGCGCGGCGAGACTCTGGGGCTCGTGGGAGAATCGGGCTGCGGCAAGTCGACCATTGGCAAAGCCGTGCTGAAGCTGATCGAGCCGACTGCGGGCCGCATCCTGCTGGGCGGGGAGGACGTGACGGAGTTGCCGCCGGACGCCATGTGGGCTCACCGCCGGCGCATTCAGACGATCTTCCAGGACCCGTACTCGTCGATGAACCCGCGCCTGTCGGCCGGCACGATCGTCGGCGAGCCGTTGGAGAATTTCGGCCTGACGCGGGGGCGCGAGACCACCGACAAGGTGGCGAGCCTGTTCACGCGAGTCGGCCTGCGGCCCGAATCCATGCGCAAGTTCGCCCACGAGTTCTCGGGTGGCCAGCGCCAGCGACTGGGCATCGCCAAGGCCCTGTCGGTCAATCCCGACCTGATCGTCGCCGACGAGCCGGTATCAGCGCTCGACGTTTCGGTGCAGGCGCAGGTGCTGAATCTGCTGATCGACCTGCAGGAGGAGTACGGGCTCGCCTACCTCTTCATCAGTCACGATCTGGCGGTGATGCGCCACATCAGCCATCGCATTGCCGTCATGTATCTCGGCCGCATCGTCGAGCTGGCCGACAAGCGCACGCTGTTCGAGGCGCCGAAGCATCCATACACCGAGGCGCTGCTCTCGGCCGCGACGGCGCCAGATCCCAAGCGCCGGCGCCAGCGCAAGCGCATCGTGCAGGGCGATGTGCCGAGCCCGGCCAAGCCGCCGCCCGGCTGTCACTTCCACACCCGGTGCCCCTACGCCGTCGCCGAGTGCAAGGTGACCGCGCCGCCGCTTCGCGAGATCGCGCCGGGCCACCATGTGGCGTGCCTGCTTCGCTGAGTGAAGTTCCCCAAGGCCGCGCGGAGGACACCATGACGACCATCGCTGCGCTCGATGTCGGTTGCTATCACGTGCCGCTGCCGGTCGTGCTGTCGGACAGCACGCACGGCGACATCCATCATTTCGCGCTGGTCACGGTCCGGGTACGCGACACCGATGGCCTGGAAGGGCTGGGGTACACCTACACGGTGGGCCACGGTGGACGGGCTGTGGCCTCGCTGGTGCGCGATGACCTGGCTCCGCTGCTGGTAGGGCAGGATGCGGAGCGCATCGAGGCACTTTGGCAGCGCATGTGGTGGGGCACGCACTATGGCGGACGAGGCGGGCTCGCGTCCTTGGCGATCTCCGCCGTCGACATCGCATTGTGGGACCTGTCGGCCCGACGGGTGGCGAAGCCTCTGTGGCGGCTGCTGGGCGGCTTCGACCCGCACGTGCCCTGCTATGCCGGCGGCATCGACCTGCAGTTCCCGTTGGAGAAGCTGCTGGCGCAAAGCGACGACTTCCTCGGCCAGGGCTTCCGAGCCATCAAGATGAAGGTCGGCCGGGCCCAGCTGGGCGACGACGTCGCGCGGGTGCGCGCCATGCGCAAGAAGTTGGGCGATGGCTTCCCGTTGATGGTCGATGCCAACATGGGCTGGTCCGTCGATCAGGCCGTGCGCGCCGCCCGGGCACTGGCTGAGCTCAACCTGGTGTGGCTGGAGGAGCCGACGATCCCGGACGATGTGGCGGGCCACGCGCGCATCGTGGCGCAGGGCGGCGTCCCGATTGCCACCGGCGAGAACCTGCATACCCTCTACGAGTTCCAGCAGATGATCGCAGCCGGCGGCGTCACATACCCGGAGCCAGATGTCAGCAACTGCGGCGGCGTCACGGTGTTCATGAAGGTGTGCCGGCTTGCCGAGGCGTTCAACCTGCCGGTCACCTCGCATGGCGTGCACGACCTGACGGTGCACCTGCTGGCTGCGGCACCGAACCGGTCGTATCTCGAGGTGCACGGCTTCGGGCTGGATCGGTACATGGCGGAGCCGATGCGCATCGCCGAGGGCAAGGCCGTCGCGCCGGAGCGACCTGGCCACGGTGTCGAGCTGCTTTGGGACAAGCTGGCCCCGCTGGCCCTGTAGGGCAAGCGCGTGTCGAGATGCCTGCGTGGCAAGACACGAGATTCTATGTTTGTTGATGTTGCGTTGGGATGCTTGCGGCTGCCCCATACTGCAACTCGCAATACACAATGATCGACATCGCAATCGGTGTCTCGGCGGCGAGTTCCTATTGGCGTGCCCCCGGCGCTGTATCGCGCAGGTAGGTGAGTGCCGCCTGGGCTCCGCCCGTCTTGTGCGGGACCTTCGCCAGGCCCAGCGCCATCTCGACGCCTGACAGGGTGGCGAGCAGCATCAGGTCGTTGAAGTCGCCGAGGTGGCCGATGCGGAATACCTTGCCGGCGACCTTGCTGAGGCCCTGTCCGAGCGACAGGTTGAAATTCTCCAGCGCGACCTTGCGGAGGGCGTCGGCGTCGTGGCCTTCGGGCATCACGATGGCGGTCAGCGAGCCGGAGTAGGCCTTGGGATCGCTGCACAGGACTTCGAGGTCCCAGCCCGTCACCGCGATCCGCGTTGCCTCGGCATGGCGGGCATGGCGGGCGAACACGGCATCGAGGCCTTCTTCCAGGAGCATGTCGCACGCCTCGCTGAGGCCATAGAACAGATTGGTGGCCGGCGTGTAGGGGAACCAGCCGTTTGCATTGGCCGACAGCATCTCGTCCCAGCCCCAGAACGACCTGGGCATCTTCGAGCTTTTCGACACCGCGACGGCCTTCTCGCTCACGGCGTTGAAGGAGAGGCCGGGCGGCAGCATCAGGCCCTTCTGCGAGCCGGCGACTGTCACGTCGACGCCCCACGCGTCGTGCCGGTAGTCGATCGAGCCCAACGACGAGATCGTGTCGACCAGGAGCAGGGCAGGGTGGCGTGCCGCGTCGATTGCACGGCGCACGGCGGAGACATCGCTCACCACGCCGGTCGATGTCTCGTTGTGGACGATGCACACCGCCTTGATCGCGTGATGGGGATCGTTGCGCAGGCGGGCCTCGATCGCGGCGGGGTCGGCGGGCTTGCGCCAGTCGCCGCCCATGAACTCGGCCTTAAGTCCGAGGCGGTCGGCCATGCGCTTCCACAGCGAGGCGAAGTGACCAGTCTCCCACATCAGCACCAGGTCGCCGGAGGACATCGTGTTGACCAGCGCTGCTTCCCAGGCGCCCGTGCCCGACGCCGGATAGACGATGACCGGTTGCCGGGTCTGGAAGACCTGGCGGACGCTGCGCAGCACCTTCTTCGCCAGCGCGTTGAATTCCGGTCCGCGGTGGTCGATCGTCGGATGATCCATCGCCCGCAGGATGCGGTCGGGCACGTTGGTCGGCCCGGGGATTTGCAGGAAGTGGCGGCCGCTGGGGTGAGAGTTCAGGCGCATTTGGACGGTTCCCCTCGCTTACTCTTGCATTTTGTATACAACATGCCAAACTGTGTCCATAGGTCATGGACGGATCAAGCATCTCGATCGCGCGTTCGAGCCTGCCGCAGGCGGCGGCGGACCGTCTGCGCACGCTGATCATCGAAGGCGCGCTGGCTCCCGGCAGGAGGCTGAACGAGCGCGAGCTCAGCGATCAGCTCGGTGTCTCGCGCACGCCGCTGCGTGAGGCCTTCCGCATGCTGGCGGCCGATGGGCTGGTGGTCCAGCTGCCCAATCGCGGCGTCCAGGTGGTGGCGCTGTCGCCTGAGGATGTTCGCCACGCCTTCGAGGTCATGGCTGGGCTGGAGGGCATGGCCGGCGAACTGGCGGCCCGGAACGTCACCGACGGCGACCTGGCCGCTCTGCGAGCCCTGCAGTCGGATATGGAAGCAGCGCACGTGCAGGCCGACCTGCCGGCCTACTACCGGGCCAACCGTGCCATTCACGATCGTGTCAGCATGATCGCTGCAAACCCGGTCCTGAGCCGGATGCAGCACACGCTTAACGTCCGCCTGCACGCGCTGCGCTTTCGCTCCAACCTCAACCGCCACAAGTGGGACAGGGCGGTCGCCGAGCATCGTTCGATGCTGGCGGCCCTTGCGGCACGCGATGGCGCCGCGCTACGTGATCTTCTCGTCCGGCACCTCCAGGCGAAGCTTCAGGTCGTGCTGGAGACAATGAACAGGCCGGACGGGGAGGAGTAGCTTCATGTCGTCGAAGGTCAATATTTCGCGCCGCAGGGCACTCGGATTGGGGCTTGCAGCCTCGCTGGCGTCGCCCCTGGCAGCGCGCGCCCAGCAGGGTTGGCCGCCGCCGACCATCACCTGGATCAACCCGTTTCCCGCCGGCGGCGGCACCGACGTCTTTGCCCGCCCGCTGGCGGCACAGGTCGGCGAGCAGCTCGGCTGCCAGATCATCATCGACAACAAGGGCGGGGCCGGCGGCACCGTGGGCGCCTCGCAGGCCGCCAAGATGAAGCCCGACGGCTCGGTCTTCTTCGTCGGCGCCGTGCATCACACGATTGCGCCGAGCATCTACAAGACGCTCGACTACGACCTCGAGAAGAACTTCGAGCCGATCACCATGATCGCTCTGGTTCCGCAGGTGATCTCGATCAACCCGTCGCGCGTGCCGGTCAAGACCGCAGCCGAGTTCCTGGCCTACGTGCGCGCCAACCCCGGCAAGGTGAACTATGCCTCGCCCGGCGCCGGTACGGCCCACCATCTGGCGGGCGAGCTGTTCAAGCTCGAGACCAAGACCGATATCACCCACGTGCCCTACCGTGGCGCCGGCCCGGCAATGCAGGACCTGCTCGCCGGCAATGCCGACATGATGTTCGACGGCATGGGCACCTCGGCCTCGCAGATCCGCGCCGGCAAGTTGCTCGGCCTCGCCGTGGCGACGCCCAACCGCCAGTCCGAGTTCCCGAGCATTCCAACCTCGGCCGAGATCGGCGTACCCAGCTGGATCGTGTCGACCTGGTACGGCCTGTGGGCGATCAAGGGCACGCCGCAGCCGATCGTCGACCGCATGCATGCCGAGGTCGTCAAGGCTCTGGCGACACCGAAGCTGCAGGCGATCTGGAAGGATCAGACGGCCCAGGTTGGCGGAGAGACGACGGCTGCGTTCGCGAAGCGCATCCGCAGCGAGATCGAGAAGTGGCAGAAGGTCGTGACCGCGGCCGGAGTGAAGCTGGACTGACAACGCTCGAGCAAACCCTGCGCCGCACGATCAAGGGCGAGGTCCTTTTCGACAAGGCCTCGCGCGGGCGCTACTCGACCGACGCCTCGATCTACCAGGTCGAGCCGGTGGGCGTCGTGCTGCCGCGCGACGAGACCGATCTCGGTCTCGTCGTCGACATCGCGCGCGACGCCGGCGCGGCCATCGTGCCGCGCGGCGCCGGCACCTCGCAGTGCGGCCAGACAGTCGGCAAGGCGCTGGTGGTCGACGTCTCGAAGTACCTGCGCGAGGTTGTCGGCTTCGACAAGAATCGCGCCGAGGTGACGGTGCAGCCGGGCGTCGTGCTCGACCAGCTCAATGCCTGGCTGAAGCCGCACGGGCTATGGTACCCCGTCGACGTCTCGACCTCGGCTCAATGCACCTTGGGCGGCATGGCCGGCAACAACTCGTGCGGCAGCCGCTCCATCCGCTATGGCAACATGGTGCACAACGTCGCCTCGATCGACGCCATCCTGGCGACCGGCGAGCGCGCCCGCTTCGGCTCGGCGCGCCCCGAGGACATGCCGCCGGCGGTACGCACCATCGCCGACAAGGTGGCGGCGCTCGCCTTCGCGGAGCGGGCCGAGATCGAGCGCCACTACCCGAAGGTGCTGCGCCGGGTCGGCGGCTACAACCTCGACATCTTCTTCCCGCAGTCGGAGCGGCCCTACACGCTCGACAACTCGGTGAACCTCTCGCACCTGCTTGTGGGCAGCGAGGGCACGCTGGCGGTGACCGAGCGCCTGACCTTGAAGCTGGCACCGCTGCCCCGGCACAAGACTCTGGGCGTGGTGAACTTCCCGAGCTTCTACAAGGCGATGGATAGCGCCCAGCACATCGTCAAGCTGAAACCCGCCGCTGTCGAGCTGGTCGATCGCACCATGATCGAGCTGGCGCGCGCCAACCCCGCCTTCCGGCCGGTCATCGAGCGCGCCCTCATCGGCCGGCCGGAAGCAATACTGCTGGTCGAGTTCGCCGGCGAGGAGCGCGAGTCGCAGTTGCGCGATCTCGCCCGGCTGGTCGAGCTGATGGGCGACCTCGGCCTGCCGGGCAGCGTGGTCGAGATGCCCGAGCCTGGCCCGCAGGCTGCGCTGTGGGAGGTCCGCAAGGCCGGCCTCAATATCATGATGTCGATGAAGGGCGACGGGAAGCCGGTGTCGTTCATCGAGGATTGTGCCGTGCCGCTCGAGCATCTCGCCGACTACACGCAGCGCCTCACCGAGGTGTTCGCCAGGCACGGCACGCGCGGCACCTGGTACGCCCATGCGTCGGTTGGCACGTTGCACGTTCGGCCGATCCTCGACATGCGCCAGGACGGCGCCGCGAAGATGCGGGCCATTGCCGAGGAAGCCTCGGCGCTGGTGCGGGAGTACAAAGGCGCCTTCTCGGGCGAGCACGGCGACGGGCTGGTGCGGTCGGAGTGGGTGGCGTGGCAGTTCGGGCCGCGGCTCACCGGGGCCTTCGAGACGGTCAAGGACCTGTTCGATCCGCAAGGCATCCTCAATCCCGGAAAGATCGTGCGGCCGACGCGGATGGACGACCGTGCGCTGTTCCGCTTCAAGCCGGGCTACGCCAATGTCGGCTACCAGCCGGCGCTCGATTGGTCGGCCTGGAACGTCGAGAACGATCCGGTCACGGAGGCGCTGAGCGAGCCTGGCAGCGGCGGCGACCCGACCGGCGGCTTCGCCAAGGCTGCCGAGATGTGCAACAACAACGGCCATTGTCGGAAGTTCGACGCCGGCACGATGTGCCCGTCCTTCCGCATCACGCGCGACGAGATCCATCTCACGCGGGGCCGTGCCAATACCCTGCGGCTCGCTCTTTCCGGCCAACTCGGGCCCGAGGCGCTGCGATCGAACGCCGTAGCCCGGGCGATGGACTTGTGCGTCAGCTGCAAGGGCTGCAAGCGCGACTGCCCGACCGGCGTCGACATGGCGCGCATGAAGATCGAGGTGCGGTCGGCGCGTCGCATGAGCCACGGGCTGAGCCTGCGCGACAAGCTGATCGGTGGCCTGCCGGAGATTGCGCCGTGGGCCCGGCGGTTGCCGTGGCTGTTCAATCTCGGCGGGCTGGTGAAGCCGTGGCTTGGCTTCGCCCGGCAGCGCAGCCTGCCGAGGTGGCGCAGCGATACATTCCTCGCCACGACCGATGTCGACGAGCGCGACGCCACGGTGGTGATCTTCGCCGACACCTTCTCCAACAACTTCGAGCCGCACATCCTGCATGCCGCGCGTCGCGTGCTCGCGGCGGCCGGACATCGCGTCGCCGTCGCCTGGCCGACACTCGGGGCGCCGGCGCTGTGCTGCGGCCGCACATGGCTCGCGACCGGCCAGGTCGACAAGGCGAAGGACGAGGCGCGACGCCTGCTCGACGCTGTGAATCCCTTCGTAGCCAGGGGAGTGCCGATCATCGGGCTCGAGCCGTCGTGCCTGTTCACCCTGCGCGACGAGTTCCTGGCGTTCGGTCTCGGCGAGGAAGCGAAGGCTGTTGCCGACAATGCCTTCCTGTTCGAGGAATTCCTGGTGCGCGAGAAGAGGGCCGGCCGTCTGGCGCTCGAGCTCGGGACACTGCCCTTCAAGACCGCGCTGCTGCACGGTCACTGCCATCAGAAAGCATTCGGCGCCATGAGCGCCGTGCAGGAGGCGCTCAGCCTGGTGCCCGATCTGGCGGTCAGCGTGATCGAATCGAGCTGCTGCGGCATGGCCGGGAGCTTCGGCTACGAGGCCGAGCACTACGAGGCGTCGATCGCCATGGCGGAGCTGACCCTGATGCCGGCAGTGCGCAAGGCCGGCGACGACACGCTGATCGTTGCCGACGGCACGTCGTGCCGGCACCAGATCGCCGACGGCAGCAACCGACAGGCGGTCCACGTCGCCGAGGTGCTGGCAGAGGCGTTGAGGTAACTGGCGGTTGAATATTGAGATTTGTCGGGAGAGATCGACGTTTGATGGCATCGCGAAGAGAGGTCCCTCGACTACGCTTCGCTTCGCTCGAGATGACGGTTGGTTGGGAATCGTGACAGTTGCTGAGAGCAGACTGGCAATTGCAGCCGCGCCGCCCCTGTGGCACCGTCCGGTCGCCATGCAGCAAAGACCGAGAAACCCCTATTCCAGCGCCGAGATCGATCGCGCGAGCCACGAGCGCGAGAGCGAGGAGCGCATGATCGAGCTCGCGTCGTCCGGCGCGGCCCGCTTCGTGCCGATCGACACCGAACGCAACCTGGTGAAGAGCGGCGGCAACCCGGAGGCGGTGTTCCTCCAGGGCATGATGGGCCGCGCCATCGCCAATGCCACCGATACCCATATCTTCCTGGGCTATGTCGAGGGCACGCCCTACTTCGCCGTGGACGTGACCGGCAAGGAGGTGCCGCTGCAGGATCTCGGCGAGTTCGTCGACCTGCGCCAGGTCGGTGCGCTCCTGTTCGCGCGCGAAGGGTCTATCCTCGCCTACGCCCGTGGCATGACCTACTGGCATCGGCGTCACCGCTACTGCGGCGTGTGCGGGGCCAGCACCAGGATCGCGCGCGGCGGCCATGTCCGGCAATGCACCAACGAAAGCTGCAAGGCCGAGCATTTCCCGCGTACCGACCCTGCCGTCATCATGCTGGTGCATCACGGCGACAAGTGCCTGCTGGGGCGCGGCAAGCAGTTTCCGCGCGGCATGCATTCGACGCTGGCGGGGTTCGTCGAGCCGGGAGAGAGCTTCGAGGACGCCGTTGCGCGCGAGGTTTACGAGGAGGTGAGAGTGCGGGTGAAGAATGTCACCTACCGCTCGTCCCAGCCCTGGCCGTTTCCCGCCTCGGTGATGATCGGCTTCCATGCCGAGGCCGAGTCCCTGGACTTCACCGTGAACGAGGACGAGCTGGCGAGCGCCCTTTGGCTCACCCGCGAGGAGCTGCGGCCCGAGAACCTGCCGAAGGACGGCTCGTTCTTCATGCCGAGACGCGACTCTATTGCCCGCCGCCTGATCGAGGAGTGGCTGGGCCACGAGGCCGGACCGTCGATCAGCGGGTGAGATCTTCGTGCCTATCCGGACTGCGGGCGTCCCGCTCGCTCATGAGCATGAGCGAGCGGCGCTCGCAGCCCGGAAGACGATGACTTTGTCCGATAGGGGTTTCATGACCGTTCACCTGTTCACGCCCGTCGAGATCGGCGGGGTTACCTTGCCCAATCGCATCGTCGTGTCGCCGATGTGCCAGTACGCGGCGGTCGATGGCAGCGCTCAGCCATGGCATCAGGTGCACTACGGCATGATGTCGATGTCGGGTGCCGGGCTGCTGTGCCTCGAGGCAACGCATGTCGAGCGCGAGGGGCGCATCACGCAGGGCTGTCTCGGCCTCTACAGCGACGACAATGAAGCCGCCCTGAGACCGGTCGTCGACTGGGTTCGCGCATGGATGCCGCACGTGAAGCTCGCCGTCCAACTCGCCCATGCCGGCCGCAAGGCGTCGGCGCAGCGCCCTTGGAAGGGCGGCGGGCCGCTCACCCAGGCCGACGCGCCGGACCTGCCGTGGACGACCTTCTCGGCGTCGGCGCTGCCGTACGACTCGAAATGGCACACGCCGGTCGCGCTCGACGGGGTTGGGCTAAAGCGCGTCAAGCAGGCGTTCGTGTCGGCCGTCGAGCGCAGCGGACGGCTGGGCCTCGACGTGATCGAGCTGCACGGCGCCCACGGTTACTGCCTCCATCAGTTCCTGTCGCCGCTCACCAATCATCGGACCGACGAGTACGGCGGCACGATGGAGAAGCGCCGGCGCTTTCCGCTGGAGGTGTTCGAGGCCTGCCGGCGGATCTGGCCGCGCGACAAGGCCCTGGGCATCCGTCTGTCGGCCACCGACTGGGTCGATGGCGGCTTGACGATCGACGACACGGTCGGGACCGCGCGGCAGCTGAAGGCGCTCGGCTGCGACTTCGTCGACGTCAGCTCGGGCGGCAACTCGCCAGTGCAGAAGATCCCGATCGCACCCGGCTATCACGTTCCATTCGCCGCGCGCATCCGCAAGGAGGTCGGCATCAAGACCTGGGCCGTCGGCATCATCACCGAGCCGGAGCAGGCCGAGCGCATTATCGCGTCGGGCGAGGCCGATTGCACCGCACACGCCCGCGCCTTCCTGCTCGATCCGCGGTGGGCGTGGAACGCCGCGCGCGCCCTCGGTGCGGAGACGCCGCCCTTGCCACTGCCTGCCGTACGGGCGACAACGATCCTGCCGTTCAAGCCGCAACCTTTCCTTGCGAAGGCTGCCGACTAGGGATCTCGCATGTCGAGCGTGCTTTTGGTCGAGGATGAATTCCTGATCCGTGCCGTCGTCGTCGACGCGCTGCAGGAGCTCGAGATCGCCTGCATAGAGGCGCCGTCCGGGCAGAAGGCGCTGGGGATCATCGACAGCGACGTGCCATTGTCCGTCATCATCGTCGATATCGGCTTGCCCGACATGTCCGGTGAGCGTGTCATCGAGTCGGCGCTCGAGCGGCGGCCTGCGGTGCCGATCATCCGCTGCTCGGGCGGGGACCCGTCGGGACCGACCGCCAACCCGCGTGTCCAGGTCGTCGCCAAGCCCTTCAGTGCCGTCGACCTGGCCAAGCGCGTGGCTGCCTTGGCCAAGGGCAGCTGACGAAACCATGCGGCGCCTTCTTCGCCTGCGCACCTGGCAATTGCAGGGCTCGGCGGCGGAGACTGCGATGGTGCTGGCGGTGGCGACCCTGGTGGTGCCCCTGCTGCTCTTCATCGGGGCGAGCTGGCTCGCCTATCACGATGCGCACAGGCAGGCCGACGAGCGCATCGCCCGCACGCTCGACCTGTTGTACGTCAATGTCCGGACCTCGTTCGAAGCGGACCTTCTGGTGGCATCGAATGTCGCGGAGCTGCTGCAGGATCAGAGCACCGAGGCCATTCGGGCCAACGAGCGGCGGATCCACGACCGTCTCGAGCGTCTGGTCTCGAGCCTGCCGCAGATCGAGGATGTCTGGGTGCTCGATCGCGAGGGCCGGCCGCTCGTCGCTGCCAAGCTCTACCCGGTGCCTGCGGATCCCATCTTCGCGGCGCTCGAGCATTTCAGCGCACATCGCGACAAGGGCGTCCAGCGGCACGTCAGCGAATCCTTCAAGGAACCGGCGAAGGGCCGCCCATTGTTCCAGTACAGCGAGCGGCGCTCGGCTTCGGACGGCACATTCGATGGTGTGATCGCGATCTCGATCTCACCAGGCTACTTTCACGACCAGTTCGCGCAGGCGTCGGATTCGCCGAACTTCACCGCCGCGATCGTGCGGGCCGACGGGGAGATCCTGGTGCGCTACCCGGCGGGTGCCGGACCGAGCCGGCTCGCCCCGGATACCGGCTTCATGCGGGCGATCGCCGATCGGCCCGAGGTTGGTCGCTACGCCACCGCCAGCTCTGGCTTCGACGGCGAAAGCCGCGTGTTCATGTACCGCAGGCTGCCCGATCTGCCCGTCTATGTCGTGCACGGCTATGCAATTGCCGCAATCCGCGCCGACTGGATCGGTCGCATGGCGTCGCATCTCGTTTTCGGGGTACCGGCGACGTTGGCCCTGTTTGGCCTGGCGGTCGTCGCGTCGCGGCGAGCCATGCAGCAGACCGACACGCTGGCGCGGCTGAGCGAGGAGCAGGCACGCCGGGAGGTTGCCGAGGACAGCTTGCGCCAAGCGCAGAAGCTCAACTCCATCGGCCAGCTCACCGCCGGCATCGCCCACGACTTCAACAACCTCCTGACGGGAATCGGCGGCGCTCTCGAGATGATGGGCCGCCGGGTCGCCGATCCGTCGGACGACTTCATGCGCTTTCTCGATCTCGCAAGGACCGGGGTGTCCCGTGCCGCGACCTTGACCCAACGGCTGCTGGCCTTCTCGCGTCAGCAGCCGCTAAAGATCGAATCGGTGGACGCCAACAGGCTGGTCTCGGGGATGTCGGAATTGCTGCGGCGAACCCTGGGCGAGCAGGTCAAGATCGAGACCGTGCTGGCCGGCGGCCTGTGGCGCTGTCAGTCGGACGTCGTGCAGTTGGAGAGCGCGATCCTTAACCTCGCGATCAATGGCCGCGACGCAATGCCCGAGGGAGGCACGCTCACCATCGAGACGGCCAACGCGCATCTCGACGACGCTTATGCCGCCGCCAATGTCGAGGTCAAGGCTGGTCAGTACGTCCTGATCGCGGTGTCGGACACGGGCGATGGCATGGACCAGGAGGTCATGGCCAAGGCGTTCGATCCTTTCTTCACGACCAAGCCGCGCGGGCAGGGCACCGGGCTGGGGCTCAGCATGACCTTCGGCTACGTCAAGCAGGTCGGCGGCCATCTCAAGATTTACAGCGAGGTCGGTCACGGCACGGTCGTGAAGATCTATCTTCCGCGCACCCGCGCGGCGGCGACGGACGCGGAGGAAAGGCCCGTCCAGGCGACGCACCGGCCAGGCACCGGGCCGGTGGTGCTGGTCGTCGAGGACGACCCGGTGGTCCGGGAGTTCGCCGGCTCGGCGTGTCGCGAGATCGGCTGCACCGTCTATCTCGCGGGCGACGGGCCGGAAGCGCTGGCTGTCCTGCGGGCGCACGACGACATCGCTCTCCTGTTTACCGATGTCGGGCTCCCGGGCGACATGAATGGCCGGCAGCTCGCGGCCGCGGCATGCGCGCTGAGACCGACCCTCAAAGTGCTGTACACGACCGGCTACACGGCCAATGCCATCGTGCATCAGGGAGTGCTCGACGACGGCGTGAACTTCATCGGGAAGCCGTTCTCCATCGATGCCCTGGCCGCGAAGGTGAAGAGCCTGGGTCTGTGACGTTCCGGGCTGGCCCGGGCACGAAGATGCCTGGGCCGTGAAAAAGCGCTATCCTCCACGCGATGAGCGATACCGCGCCCCCGACCGCACCGCCGCGGCGCGAGCCTCGGGATGATGCCGTTCGGCCGCTTGCCACGGTGACCCGCCTTGCGGGTGGACTGGCCAAGGCCGACCCTGCATCGAAGCCGGCGGGGTCGCCTGCAGAACTGCGCGATCCGGCCGCCCCGGCGTCCGAACCCGCCGTCCCAGTACCGCCGCCCGCACGGCCGGCGCCGACGGCCGAAGCGCCAGGGAACCCCCGCACTGCCAGCCGGCTGCGCCGGCTGATCACGGTTGGCGGTACGCTGCTGGTGCTGTTCGTCCTGTGGGAGGTCCTGACCTACTTCGTCGCCTATACCGACGATGCCTATGTCCGCTCCGATCTCGTCGCGGTCGCTCCCGAGATCACCGGTCGGATCATCGCGGTTCACGTCGTCGACAACCAGGAGGTCAAGGTCGGCGACAAGCTGGTGACCATCGACCCGACCCCGTTCCAGCTCGAGGTCAACCAGCGCCAGGCGCAGATCGACGAATCGACCGCCCTGGTCAAGGTGGCGCAGGAGGAGCTCGCGTCCTCGACGGCGGCGCTCGAAGCGGCCACCTCGGCCCATACCTATGCCGTCCAGGAGCAGGCCCGCTACGCTGTCCTGGCGGCGGAGAACAACGCGCCGCGCGCGGAGCTCGATCGGGCCAACGACGCCTTGCGGCGCACGACCGCCGAGATGACGATCGCCCAGGTCGGGATCACCAAGGCCCGCACCAGCATCAATGCCCACCAGGCGGCCCTGGCCCTGGCCAAGGCCGAGATGGCGACGGCGCAGTGGAAGCTCAGCCGCACCGTCGTGGTGGCACCGGTAAACGGCTCGATCACCAACCTCACCACCCGCCCGGGTGACACCGCGACGATCAACATCCCGATGATCGGTATCGTCGATTCCGACGCCTGGCGCATCATGGCCAACTACAAGCAGTACTACGTGCGCCAGCTGGCCATCGGGTCGACGGCCTGGGTGTGGCTCGACAGCGCGCCCTGGCAGCTCCATCGCGGCAAGGTCACCGGCATCGCCCGCGGCTTCAGCCGCGATCCCCAGGCGCCGATGCTGCTGCCCTACGTGGCTCCGACCACGGACTGGATTCGCCTGCAGCGGCGCATCCCGGTCACCATCGTGCTCGATGGCCCGCCGCCGCAGGGCAAGCTCTACATGGGAGCCGACGCGCGCACCGTGATCTTCCCGTGATCCGCGACTTCACTCGCGCGGTCGCCGAGGATTTCGCCGAAGGCGGTCGCATGACCTCCAAGGCGCTCGCGGGCCTGTGGCGCGAGCTCGGCGACCTCGGACAGGATCCGGCCCTGAACCGGCAAGGCGTCGTGGTCGCCAGCGCCGTGGTGCTGGCCACCGTCGTGTCCTTGTACCTGGAAATGGAAGCACCCTGGTGGGCCGCCATCAGCGCCTTCATGTCGATGATGTCGACCGGCGCCGGGTCGGTGCGGCGCGGCCTGCTGCGCCTGACAGGTACCATCGCCGGGGCGATCGTCGGCTTCATCCTGGGACGCTGGTTGCCCTACGACCATGTCGCGCTTTGCCTGTTCCTGGGCGGCATGACGATGCTCGGGGTGATGGCCATGCAGGTGAGCCCGCACGGGCTCGCGTGGCTGTTCCTCGCCATCACCTCGATCATGGTGCTGCTGAGCGGCCTGAACGACCCGATGCAGATCGTGCCGACCGCCTACTACCGGGTGTTCGACGTCGCCATCGGCGTCGCCGCGGCGATCCTGATGGCCAATCTTTTCCAGGACTGGCATGCCGATCGCCCGCCGGCCATGCCGGGATGGCGCCATCTGCTGGGTGCCCAATGGCCCGCCCTGCTGCATGGTGCGCGCGCGGGGATCTCGGTCGTCATCGTCCTGATCGTCTGGATCCTTCTCGACCTGCCGCAGGTCGCCGAGATGACGATCTCGATTGCCGTCGTGATGTCGGCTCCGGTCATCACCTATGGCGGCCTGGGAACCCGCCACGCCGTCGCCGAGCGATCCCTGCACCGGTTCATCGGTTGCCTGATCGGCGGTCTGCTCGCGTTGGCCGTCCTCGGCCTCGACCTCGCGTCGTTCGTCTGGTGGCTCGCGCTGATCGCGGCGGGCGTGTGGGTCGGCGCCTACATCCAGCTCGGCAAGCACGGTGTCGGCTACCTCGGCACGCAGTCGGCGTTCGTGTACGTCATCACCCTGATCCAGGGACCGGCACCGCCGACCAGCATCATGCCCGGCATCGATCGCTTCATCGGCATCGCCGGCGGCCTCGGCATCCTGCTGCTGGTGTCGCTGCTGCTCTGGCCCAGCGACGAGGAGGATCGCCAGGCAGTTTCCGGACCGTCGTGACGAAGAGCCTTGCAATTCACGCTGGGCTGCCGCCGCAATGGGCGCTTGTGCGGCGAAGCCGGACCGGTACGTTCCGCGCCATGAGTGTCACACTCCCGCCGGCGGCCACGCCGCCGACGGACCGGATTCTGCGCGCCATCCTGGCCATCCTGCTGTCGGTCGCCTGCTTCTCGGTCCTCAATGCCGTCTCCAAGGCGCTGACCCAGCACTTCCCGGTCATGCAGGTCGTTTGGGCACGTTACCTGTTCGCCTTCGTGTTCATGCTGGCGCTGTTCCTGCCGCGCAGCGGGCTGGCGCTGTTCCGCTGGCACAATGTCGGCAGCCAGGTCGTGCGCGGCCTGCTGCTGTTCCTGTCGTCGTTCCTGTACTTTCACGGCCTGGTCCATCTGCCCCTGGCCACGGCGGCGTCGATCTCGCTCACCAGCCCGCTGATCGTGACCGCCCTGTCGTCGCGCTTTCTCGGTGAGCCGGTCGGTACGGCGCGCTGGATCGCCGTCTGCGTCGGCTTCGCCGGTGCGTTGATCGTCGTGCGGCCCGGCGACGCGCGGTTCGAATGGCATGCGCTGCTGATCGTCGGCAGCACCCTGTGCAGCGCCTTCTACCAGCTCTACTCCCGCCGCTACGGCCAGGCCGAGCGCCCGGACGCATCGGCAACCATGGCGACCATCGTCGGCACGGTGGCGGCGACGCCGATCCTGCCGTTCGAATGGGTGATGCCGACCCTCGGCTGGGACTGGTTCCTGCTCGTCTCGATCGGCGTGCTGGCAGGCGTCGGCCACTACTTCGTCACCATCGCCTACAGCCAGGCGCCGGCGGCGACGATCGCTCCTTTCAACTACGGGCAGCTGATCGGCGCCGCCATCCTGGGCTACCTGCTGTTCGACAATATTCCGGACTTCTGGACCTGGGTCGGTGCCGCGGTGATCGTCTGTTCCGGCCTCTATCTCGGTCATGCCGAACGCCAGCGTTGGCGTCGGCTCTCGATCAATAAATGATCACCTGACCAAGAATTGGGCGACCGCGGTGCAGCATGCGGCAGCCCGTCGCCCGAATTGACGGGCCGACAGGGCTGGCACAGCGCTTGCAATTCCGCAGGTCAGCGCAGGCCGCGTCAGGCGGTTCTCTTTCGGTTGGCGTGCCGACAATTCGATGATGGCGGTCGCTTGCGACCGCTGATCAGGGGTCGTCGTGGCAGAGAACCGGCACACCGCAATCCAAGTTTCCACTCTCCGTTGCCCGAGGAGGACAGGTCATGTGTGATCGCATCGGTTGTACGCATTTTCCCAGGCTTTCCGACATGGATTTCTCGGGCAAGGGCGTGCCCTCGCGCCGACGCTTCCTGAAAGGCGCGGCCGCAGGCGGCGCCATTGCCATGGCGATCGGCCCCGGGCTGTCGGGCGGTCCGGCGCATGCCGGCGCGCCGGTCAAGTCGACCCACGGATCGGGCTTCTGCAACCTCAACATCTTCCTCGCCCATTCGCGGCAGTACGCCAAGGGCGCCGGCACCGAGCTGGTGTTCATCAACACGCCGACTTCCGCCGAGATGGTGACGTTTCTCGGCATGGGGCAGGTCGATATCGGCTTGATGCCCTACACGAGCTTCATGGCTCTCTACGACAAGGGCGCGCCCGTCAAGATCGTCGCCGGCGGCGGTGTCGAGGGCTGCGCCATCGTCGCTCGCCCTGGCCTCGATACACCCGAGAAGCTCAAGGGCAAGACCCTCGGTACCTTCCAGATGGATACGCTGGAGGTCATGCCATACGACTACCTGAAGAAGCACAAGATCTCCTTCAAGGACGTGAAGGTCCGCTACATGGGCAACACGCCGGAGGCCGTCGAGGCCTTCAAGGCAGGCGCCATCGACTGGATCTGCACCATCGAGCCCTACGCATCGGCGCTGGTGAACGACGTCAAAGGCGCGGTCATGCTGACCGACGGCATCGACCTCTACGGCAAGGGTTACACCGACTGCGTGCTCGCCGCGCGCGCCAGCCTGATGAAGGACAATCCCGAAGGGTTGAAGGCCATCATCAAGGGCATGATGCAGGCCCAGCTCGACGCCGAGACCCAGACCGAGGCCGTGCTGAAGGAGCTGGTCGGCAAGTACTACAAGACGTCGATGGAGAACGCCAAGATCGCCCAGGGCAAGCAGCCCGCCGTGGTCGATGCGCGCAGCCAGACCGACTTCATCCTGCAACGGACCGACAGTGTCGTGGAGATGGGCTACATCAAGAAGAAGCCCGGCCGGGACGCTATCGACTGGACGCTGCTGGAGGCGGTGATCAAGGAAAATCCCGACCTCTACGGCAAGCTCAAGTTCAAGTCTGCCTGATGGCCGTCGTCAGTCGCGACGGCGATGCGGGCGCCGCCGCCGGAGCATCCCGCCCGGCGGCGGCAACCCGCCCGTTCGAGCCGGCCCGCCTGGTCGCCAGCGTGGCGCGCCTCGACTGGCTGGCCAAGGTCTGGTGGGCGTGCCTGTCGGTCGGCCTGTTCGCGGGGCTCTGGGAACTCTGCTGGGCGCTGGGTTGGGCCGACCCTCAGCTGCTGCCGCCGCCGCACATCTTCCTCAGCAACTTTGGCGAGCAGGGCAAGTTCTTCAACACCGCGACGCGCTGGCAGGTCGGCAACGCCATGGGCGAGGGCCCGTCTGCCTTCGAATCGGTGATGATCACCGTGGGTGCCACCACGATGCGGGTGTTCGTCGGGTTGGTGCTCGCCTCGGTGCTGGCGATCGGCATCGGCGTGGCCATCCGCTATTGGCATCTCTTCGACAAGCTGGTGCTGCCGACCGTCACCCTGCTGTCGCCCGTGTCGCCCATCGCCTGGCTACCGGTGGCGATCTTCCTGTTCGGTATCGGCAACGCGCCGGCGATCTTCATGGTCGTGGTGGCGCTGTTCTTCCACATGGTGCTGGCGACCATCAACCAGATCGACGGCGTCAGCCCCAATCTGATCAACGTCGCGCGCACCATGGGCGCCAGCAAGCCGCAGATTTACGGCCGGGTCATCGTGCCGGCGATCCTGCCCGGCATGCTGGCGGTGCTCCGGCTCAACCTGTTCGGTGCCTGGATGGTGGTGCTGGTCGCCGAGTCGACCGGCGTCGGCTATGGCATGGGGCAGGTCATCATGCTGGCGCGCAACACCTTCAATCCCTCGCTGGTGTTCTTCACGATCGCCGTGATCGGCATCCTGGGCTTCGTCTTCGACTGGCTGCTTCGGCTTGCCCAACGGCGCATCCTCTATTGGCTGCCCGATACGAAGGAGAAGCTCCGTGGCCTTTGATGCGCCGACCTTCTCGTCCAGGGATGCCGTGGTGTGCCGCAGCGTCGGCAAGACCTGGGCCGCCGGCACCAGACGGGCGCACGAGGCGCTGCGCGAGATCGACCTCGACATCAAGCCCGGCGAGTTCGTCGTCTTCCTCGGGCCATCGGGCTGCGGCAAGAGCACCTTGCTCTACCTGATTGCCGGTCTCGAGGAGTCGACCGAAGGGCAGACCTGGTCGTTCGGCGAGCTGGTCGAGACGCCGTCGCCCGAGCGCAGCCTGATCTTCCAGGAAACCTCGCTCTTCCCGTGGCTGACGGTGTGGCAGAACGTGAGCTTCGGGCTCGCCATCCGTGGCGCATCGCAGGCCGAGCGCCGCTCGGTCGCAGCCGAGGCGCTGCAGAGGGTGGGATTGAGCGCCGCCATGGACAAGCGACCGGACGAGCTCTCCGGCGGCATGCGCCAGCGTGTCGCCGTGGCGCGGGCCCTGGCGATGCGTCCCAAGGTGCTCCTGATGGACGAGCCGTTCGCCGCCCTCGACGTGCAGACCCGCGCACGAATGCAGGACTTCCTGCTCGACGTCTGGCGCGACTCGGGCGCCTCCGTGCTGTTCGTCACCCACCACATCGACGAGGCGGTGGCTCTGGCCGATCGCGTCGTCGTGTTCACGTCGCGGCCCGGCCGCATCAAGACGATCTTCCCGATCGACCTGCCGCGACCGCGCAACCTGTTCTCGCGTGAGGCCGAGGCGATGCGCATCCAGCTCACCGAGCTGTTGCGCGACGAGGTCGATCGCGCCTTCGCCGAGCAGGAAGCGCTGGCGGCCGCTACATAGGCCTCCTCGTCAACACGGGGAGCATTCGCTAAGTGCCGTTTTCTCCGTCATCCCGGGCCAAGCCACCCGATCGGGCGCTGCAAGCAGCGCCTGATCGGGCGGCTTCGGTCGGGACGACGGAGTATTGGTAATGTGCAGATTCCCTCCCCGGTCGGGGGAAGGAAGTGGTTGATCAGGAGGAGTCATGGCCACCAGTCTCGTGCGCAGCCGCGCCACCATCACCGGCGTCAAGGATCGCTTCGCGTGGAACGAACTGAAGGACGGCGCGGTGCTGCAGGAGGACGGCGTCATCGTCGCCGTCGGCACCTACGATGACCTGCATCGAAAGCATCCGACCGTACCGGTGATCGGCACGGGCAAGGAGGTCCTGCTGCCGGGCTTCGTCAATGGCCATCACCATGTCGGTCTGACCCCGGTGCAACTCGGCTCGCCCGACATGCCGCTCGAGCTGTGGTTCATCACCCGGATGGTGATCCGCAATCTCGACCTGTACCTCGACACGCTGTACTCGGCGTTCGAGATGATCGGCTCGGGCATCACCACGGTGCAGCACATCCACGGCTGGATGCCGGGCACCCTGGGCGAGGTCGAGAAGCGCGCCGGCGACGTCATCCGCGCCTACGAGGACGTCGGCATGCGCGTGAGCTACTGCTACGCCGTGCGTGACCAGAACCGGCTCGTCTACCAGGCCGACGAGGAGTTCGTGGCCGGCCTGCCGGCCGAGTTGCAGGGCCCGATGAAGCGCTGGTTCGACCGCTTCAGGATGAGCCTCGACGATGCGATGGACATGTTCAGGAGCTTCCATTCGCAGCATCACAACAAGCGCCGGGTCAAGATCCAGCTGGCGCCGGCGAACCTGCACTGGTGCTCCGACAAGGCGCTGACGATGCTCGCGGACGCTTCGGAAAAGTTCGACGCGCCGATGCACATGCACCTGGTGGAGACCGCTTACCAGAAGGAGTACGCTTGGCGGCGCGGCAACTGCACGGCGCTGGAGTACATCGACCGGTTCGGCCTGGTGACCAAGCGCCTGACCTTGGGCCACGGCGTGTGGCTCAACGAGAAGGACATCGACCGCCTGGCCGAGGCCAAGGGCTGCGTCTGTCACAATTGCTCGTCGAACTTCCGGCTTCGCTCGGGCGTGGCGGCGCTCAATTTCTTCGAGAAGAAGGGCATCAACACAGCGATCGGCCTCGACGAGGCCGGCATCAACGACGACCGCGACATGTTGCAGGAGCTGAAGCTGGTGCTGCGCGCCCATCGCGTGCCGGGCATGGTCGAGGCCGACGTGCCGACGATGGCGCAGGTGCTGCGCATGGCGACCGTGGGCGGGGCGCGCACGACGCCGTTCGGCGAGACGATCGGCACGCTCGAGGTCGGCAAGGCGGCCGACATGGTGCTGCTCGACTGGGACAGCATCGCCTATCCCTATCTCGACGAGCTGACGCCGACGCTCGACGCGGTCATCCAGCGTGCCAAGCAGCAGTCGGTCACCATGACGATGTGCGACGGCGAGGTGATCTACAAGGACGGGCTGTTCACCAAGGTCGACCGCACCGTCGCGCTGAAGGCGCTGCACGACGACCTCGGCAAGGCGCTTGCCGACGACGAGGTCGAGCGGCGCAACCTCTCCGTGGCCCTGCTGCCCCACGTCCGCAAGTTCTACGCCGACTACATCGACACCTCGAAGCACCAGCCCTTCTACCGCCCGAGCTCGATGGTGTGAGGACACTCGGACACAATTTCGATCTTCTTGTTATCCTGAGCGCAACGAACGATCTCATCGCCAGTAGTTCAAAAGCACGTCAGTGGCAGTCGGCGATGAGGTCCTTCACTTCGTTCAGGACGACAAGATCATTCGTGCCACCGCCCCAAGCGAAGAGCAGTTACGCCGCCATGATCAGCCGCGCGACGTAAAAGCCGTCGAGGCCGCCGCGGTCGGGCCACATCGAGGGCAGGGTGCGGACGTCGCCAGCGGGGGTGACGGCGTCGGCGAGGTCGGGAAGCTCGGCCGGCACCACCCTGTGCCGCGCCAGTCGCGCGTCGCGCGCGAGCAAGGCCTCGATGCGCGCCGGGCCTTCGTCCTCCTGCAGCGAGCACACGGCATACACCAGGATGCCGCCGGGCCTGAGCAGGCTCGCGGCGTGCGCCAGCAGCCTGTCCTGGGTCAGGGTGAGGCGGGCAACGTCGTCCTCGTCCTTCAGCCAGGCGATGTCGGGATGGCGCCGCAGGGTGCCGGTGCCGGAGCAGGGCGCGTCCAGCAGGACGGCGTCGAAGGGCGCGTCGGGTTGCCACTTGCTGGCGTCCGCCGTCACCAGATCGGCCGACAGGCCGGCACGCTGCAGGTTCTCGGCGACGCGCGTCATGCGACGGGCGGAGATGTCGACGGCGGTCACGCGGGCGCCGAGCGCGCAGAGCTGCAGGGTCTTGCCGCCGGGCGCAGCGCAAAGATCGGCGACGCGCTGGCCGGCGACATCGCCCAGCAGGCGGGCGGGCAGGGTGGCGGCCGCGTCCTGCACCCACCACGCGCCGTCGGCAAAGCCCGGCAGCTCGGTTACGGCGCCGCCGCTGCGCCGGCGGATCGATCCGGTGGCCAGCAGTTCTCCGTCCAGGCGCGCCGCCCAGGCCTCGGCATCGGCACGCGGCGTAAGGTCGAGCGGGGCCTCGATCAGGTGGGCGGCGGCGATCGCCCGTGCGGCCGGCTCGCCGTAGCTCTCGACCCAGCTTCGCCACAGCCAGTGCGGCGTGTTGAGGCGGGCCGGATCGCGATCGCCCAGCAGGGCCGTGCCTTCGCCCGACACGCGCCGGAGAACCGCATTGGCCAGCCCCTTGAGATGCGGCCGGCCGACGTCGATCACCAGCCGCACCGAGGTATCGACGGCGGCATGGGCCGGCGTGCCGAGAAACAGCAGCTGGGCCGCCCCGAGCCGCAGCACGTGCCGGCCGATGGCATTGGCGCCCTCGGGCGGGCGCTCCACGAGGTGGCCGAGCACGGTGTCGATCTCGCCCAGGCGGCGCAGCGTCGTCGCCAGCAGGAGACGGACGAAGGCGCGATCGCGCGGATCGAGGTCGGGAAACCCGGGGTGTCGCGCCAGCGCGTCGTCCAGCGGCTGGCCCTTGTCGAGGCAGGCCGCCAGCACATCGAGCGCGACGCGACGCGAGGCGAGCGTTGCATCCATTGGACGGCGCTATAGCCCCCTGCGTCGTGAATGTCATGGTCCGCCCGCCGCGCGGGCGGCTAGGGTGCCCGCCGAAAGGATGCCTCATGAAGCGCGTTGGATCGTATCTCGGCGACTGGTGGCGGCTGGTCGGGCCCTATTTCAGGTCCGAGGAACGCTGGATCGCCTGGTCCCTGCTGATCGGCGCCATCGTGCTGACGCTGTCGGCGGTGGCGGTCGACGTCGCCTACAACGAATGGAGCCGGCGCTTCTTCGACACCTTCCAGAACAAGGACGAGGCCGGGTTCTGGCGGGAGATGATCAACTTCACGTGGATCGCGGCCCTCACCATCGCCTTCGCCATCGCCCGCGGCCTGGTCAGCCCCTATCTGCGCCTGCGTTGGCGGCGCTGGCTGACGGGCCGCTACCTTGCCCACTGGCTCGACGGCCGCGGCTACTATCGCATCGAGCTCGAGCGCAAGATCGACAACGCCGACCAGCGCATCGCCGAGGATCTGAACCGGCTGGGCCTCTACACCATGCAGCTTTTGCTGGGCGTCATCGGTGCGACCGCCAGCCTGGTGTCGTTCCTGTTCATCCTGTGGCAGCTCTCCGGCTCGTTGTCGCTCGCCTCTGTCGGCATCGACGCCAGCATTCCCGGATACATGGTGTGGGTGGCGTTGATATACGCCTTTGCCGGCACGTATCTCGCCAATCTGGTCGGTCGCCGGCTGATTCCGCTCAACTTCGCCCAGCAGGCCCTCGAGGCCGACTTCCGCTTCTCCCTGGTGCGCGTGCGCGAGAATGCCGAGGGCATTGCGCTCTACCATGGAGAGCCGACCGAGCAACAGAATCTCGTTGGGCGCTTCCAGGCCGTGTTCATGAACGGCTGGCGCGTCCTGGTGACCAGCCTGCAGCTTGGCTTCTATCAGACCGGTTATGCGCAGATCGCCATCATCTTCCCTTACCTCGTGACCGGCCCGCGCTTCTTCGAAGGCGCCATCACGCTCGGCGTGATGACCCAGACGGCCCAGGCGTTCGGGCAGGTCCAGACGGCCCTGTCGTTCTTCATCGACAATTACGCGACACTTGCCGAGCTGCGCGCCGTGATGGATCGCCTCAACGGGCTCCAGGCCGCAATCGACCATCGTCCCGCTGCGGCGATCGATGTCGCCGCGGAGCAGGGGCGCGGCGACATCGGGGCCGATGGCCTGACGCTCAGCCTGCCCAACGGCCAAGCGCTGCTCGACGACGCGACCTTCGTCCTGCCCCGCGGCCAGTCGACCCTGATCACGGGAACGAGCGGATCGGGCAAGAGCACCCTGTTTCGCGCCCTCGCGGGGATCTGGCCGTTCGGCGCCGGCCGTGTCCGGGTGCCGGCCGGCGCCCGCGTGCTGTTCCTGCCGCAGAAGCCCTATATCCCGATCGGCACGCTGCGCGATGCCGTCAGGTATCCCGACACGGGCTCGACGGCGACCGACGCCGAGATCGCGGCGGCGCTCGAAGCCGCCCGGCTCGGGCCGCTCGCTGGACGACTCGACGAGGTCGCGCACTGGACCTACGTCCTGTCGGGTGGCGAGCAGCAGCGGCTCGCGGTCGCGCGCGCTCTGGTCTTCAAGCCCGACTGGCTGTTCCTCGACGAGGCGACGGCCTCGCTCGACGAGCCAACCGAGGCGGCGATCTATGGCGAGCTGAAGCGCCGGTTGCCAGGCACGACCATCGTCTCGATCGGCCATCGCCCCTCGCTGCGCCAGTGGCACGACCGGGAGATCGAGCTTCAGCGTGTGCCGGGAGCCGTTGGCCAACTGGTCGAAACACGTGCTGCGCCAGCGTAGCGCCCCGGCCTCGCCGGCCGGGCATCCGCACGTTTCGAGCGGCGCTCCGACGAAGCCGCGACGGGAGATGAGCGGTCAATGCTCGAGATCGAGTTCCGCTGCCGGCGGGGCGGCCTTCAGGTTCATTCGGCCTTCGTAGACAGGGCGGGCGCCCGTCGTCGGGCCGGGGTACTGCACGAACAGGACGGTGCCGCCGGTCTCCGTGCGCATCTCGTTCTCGAAATGCGGATCGGCCATGTAGACGACGGTGCCGGGGCCGTAGCGGCGCTCGCCCATCTGGAACTCGCCCTCGATGATGTACCAGATCTGCGCGAAATCATGCTTGTGAAAGGGGAAGCCGGCGCCGGGCTCGTAGCGCAGGAAGCCGGCGTTCGGTGCCGTCGGGTCGTCGGCGGTCGGATGGAACAGGAACTTCGTGGCATTGCGGAAGCGGCCCATCTCCCAGGCCATCTCGTCGGGATGCTTGAACTGCGGGGCGTGGTGGCTGCCCGTCCCCTGAATCTTCTGCTGAGCGGTCATGGCATCTTCCTCCGGCTGTTTCCCATCATGCCACTGGCGAGGCTCGAGCGCACTTTATCCATGGGAAAGAGGACTTGCCTTACAGGAAAGGCCGGGCGCATGATCGTTCGATGGACAAGGTCGAGCAAACCGCGCGCGAGGTCGGCCGGCGCCTGCGCAGTGCCCGCGTCGGCGCCGGCCTGACGCTGGCCGATGTCGCCGGCCGGGCCGGCGTCTCCGAAGGCTTCCTGTCGAAGCTCGAGCGCGGCCACAGCAATGCCTCGATCGCCAGCCTGCTGCAGCTCACCGACGTGGTCGGGCTCGGCCTCGACGAGCTTTTCGGCGGCGGTGCGAGGCCGGCCAGGACCCGGGTGTCGATCCATCGCGGCAAGGCCCCGGAGTTCCAGGAGGTCGTGGCGACCGGCTATCTCTGGCGGTCCCTGGGCGGCGGGGCGCCGCTCGATCGCCTCGAGGTCTTTCATCTCGTGTTCCCGGCGAAGGCGCGGATGGAAGCGATGGTCTCGCATCCCGGCCAGGAGCATTGCTACGTTCTGTCGGGGGAAGTTCGCTTCCTGGTGGGCGCGGACCAGCACCGGCTGAAAGCGGGTGACTCGATCTTCATCGATTCGCAGCAGCCCCATCGAGCCGAGAACGCCGGCCGCGGCAAGGCGCACATGCTGATGGCCGTGACCAAGTCCAGCGAGACTGCCGACGCGCCGGACTGGTGGCGCTTCGCCACGTCGGCGCGAACCAAGGAACCCCAGCGATGAGCAAGGACATTCCCGACAGCGCGGCCGCAAATGCCGCCCTCACGACAGCGCGCGAGGCATCGCGCAGGGACCATCGGCCGTGGCAGGTCCGCCACGTCGACGATGTCGATTGGGAGACGATCCGCTGGCCGGGCGAGACCGGCAAGATGCTGTTCCATCCGCGGCCCGAAAACCCGACGGAGCCCAACGCCGGAATCCTGCGCCTGGAGCCAGGCGCCTGGCATCCCGAGCACTATCACGGCTTCGCCCAGGTCTGGTACGTGCTCGAGGGCGAGTTCACGATCGGCGGCAAGCGCTGCCCGCCGGGCTCGATGCTCTTTCACCCCGACCCGCATTTCGAGGGCGAGTTCCGCACCGAGAGCGGCGGCCAGATCCTGATCGTGCAGTACCCCGGCCCGACGACCGGCGAGCGGCCGATCTATGACGGCCGGTTCAACATGGAGAAGCGCAAGGCAGTGGCCGACGAACGGGTCGATCTTTGATTCTTCAGACGCGGTAGTAGTCGCGATACCAGCGGACGAACGCGGCGATGCCCACCGACAGGGGCGTCGTCGGGCGATATCCGGTCAGGGCCTCGATGAGATCGGTCGAGGCCTCGGTGCGCCGTACGTCGCCGGGCTGCATGTCCATGTAGTTGCGGATGGCCTTCTTGCCGATCGCCCGCTCGATCTCCTCGACGAAATCGAGCAGCTTGACCGGCTGGCGGCCGCCGATGTTGACGATCCGATAGGGCGCCGTGGGGCTCGAGGAATCGGTCGCCGCCGTCGTCCGGCCGCCGCGGACGGGCGGAACGTCGGACAGGCGCACGATCGCCTCGACGAGATCGTCGATGTACGTGAAATCGCGCTCCATCTGGCCATGGTTGTAGAGATCGATCGGATGGCCCGCGAGAATGCGCTCGACGAACCTGAAGTAGGCCATGTCCGGCCGACCCCACGGGCCGTAGACGGTGAAGAAGCGGAACAGGGTCGTCGGTATGTCCCACAGATGGGCATAGGAGTGGGCGATCGCCTCGACCGCCTTCTTCGAGGCGGCATAGAGGGTGAGCGGATGGTTGGCGGGGGCCGTCTCGGAAAGCGGGAAGTCGCTGCTGTCGCCGTAGACCGAGCTGGTCGAGGCGATCAGCAGATGCCGCGGACGCGAGCGGCGGCAGAGCTCGACGAGGTTGAAGCTGCCGACGACATTCGACTCGATGTAGGCGCGCGGGTTCTCGAGGCTGTAGCGCACGCCGGCCTGGGCGGCGAGATGGAACACGAGGTCCGGGGCTGCCTGCTCGTAGATCGCGTCCAGCCTGCCTGCCTCCTCGAGCATGCAGAGATGCGGCTGAAAGGAGCCGAAGCGGGCGAGCTCGGCGTGGCGGTCCCGTTTCAGCGTCGGGGCGTAGTACGCCGTGATGCCGTCGATGCCGGTGACCTGGTGACCCAGCTCGAGCAGCCGTCGGGCGAGGTGATACCCGACGAAGCCCGCCGTGCCGGTCACCAGGCAGCGCATGCTGGGCGTCCCGAGCGGCTAGGCCTTGACGACATGCCCGGCCGTGATGCCGGCGCGGGCGCAGGCATTACGGGTGTCTATGACCAGATGCGACCAGGCGACCAGGCTGGCGTAGTCGACGGCGTCGTGATCGGTGCAGATGATCGCCACATCGAAACCCGAGACGATGTCCCTGGTGAGCGGCACGGAGCGACGCCCGGCGAACGCGGCGTGCTCGCGCGTCATCGGGATCTCGGCGACCATGGGATCGTGGAACTCCAGGTCGACGCCACGCTTCTCCAGCAGCTCCATGATCTTGAAGGCCGGGCTCTCGCGCGTGTCGTCGACGTTCTTCTTGTAGGCGACGCCCAGAATCAGCATGCGGGCTCCCTTGGGCGCGCGGCCGGCGTGCTCGCTCAATGCCTCGATGGTGCGCATGACCACGCGCAGCGGCATGGCCGTGTTGATCTCGCCAGCCAGCTCGACGAATCGGGTGGCGACGTCGAACTCGCGCGCCTTCCAGGTGAGGTAAAAGGGGTCGATCGGGATGCAGTGGCCGCCCAGGCCCGGGCCGGGGTAGAAGGGCATGTAGCCGAACGGCTTGCTCTTGGCGGCCTCGATAACCTCCCAGACGTCGATGCCCATCGCCTCGAAGACGATCTTGAGCTCGTTGACGAGCGCGATGTTGACCGAGCGGAAGATGTTCTCGGTGAGCTTCACCGCCTCGGCGGCCTCGAGGGAGGAGACGGGCACGCTGCGCGTCACGACCTCGTCGTAGAGTGCACAGGCGAGGCGCAACGCGTCGGGGCCGTCACCACCGACCACCTTGGGGATGGAAGCGGTCGAGAAGCTCGCGTTGCCCGGATCCTCGCGCTCCGGCGAGTAGGCGAGGAAGAAGTCGCGACCCGACTTCAGGCCACCGCGCTCGAGGATCGGCCGCATGACGTCGCGCGTGGTGCCCGGGTAGGTCGTCGATTCGAGGACGACGAGCTGTCCCGGCCGCAGATGGGGCAGGATCGTCTCGGTGGTCCTGACCACGAAAGTCAGATCCGGCTCGCGCTGCCGCGTCAGCGGCGTAGGCACGCACAGGATGATGGCGTCGCATTCGGCGAGGCGGCCAAAATCGGCAGTCGCGGCGAGGTGACCGGCGCTGCGCAGCTCGGCGATCTCGCTGCCGTCGATATGGCTGAGGTAGGAGCTGCCGGCATTGATCAGCTCGACCTTGGTCGGGTCGATGTCGAAGCCCAGGACGTCGAAACCCTTGCGTCCCATCGCGCAGCCGAGCGGCAGGCCGACATAACCGAGGCCGATCACGCCGATGGCCGCCTGGTGCGTCCTGAACCGCTCGATCAGGGCCGCTATCGACGGTTCCGGCTTGCGCCCCTCATCCATCCCTGCCCCCACACGCCGCCATCCGCGGTCTGATCCCTGGAGCATGATCGACTGACCTGGAACCGGCCGGACGCCCCTTCTGTCATCCTGAGCGCAGCGAAGGATCTCATCGCCGTTCCAATGGGCGTACTCTGGAGCCCCTGGTGACGAGATCCTTCGCTGCGCTCAGGATGACAGAAGGGATGCCGACTGGTTCAACGTAGGCCAATCGTTCTCCCAAGGCCGCTTGTAGGGTGCACGATTCGCGCTGTCAAAGCGCACAAAGAAAACGGTCCCTCGCTGCGCTCGGGATGACAACGAGGGTGTCATCCCGAGCGCAGCGAGGGACCTTTCGATGCCCCAGCCTGGGGCTCAGCGCAGGCTCGCGTTGATGCGGTCGAGGGCGGCCGAGCCGGGGCAGAGGTCGGCTGTCTGGAGCGTGTTGAGCGGCTGGGCCACCGTGTTCAGATGGTGGTGCAGGTCGCGCGGCGTCGGGTCGACATAGAGCAGGCCGGTCACCACCTCGCCGGCGGCCAGGCCTTCCTGGACGCGCTTCATTGCGGCGATCTTGTCGGACGGGTCGTAGTCCTCGCCGAGCTTGCGCAGGCGCAGCAGCGAGCCGTCGTGCTGCTGCACCGTGGTGACCGTGCCGGGATCGTACTGCGTCGTGATCTCCTCGCGGCCCTCGATGAAGTCGAGGCGGTTGAGCGCCTCGTTGTGCTCGCGCACGTACTCGTAGCTCTTGGTCGAGCCGGCGTGGTTGTTGAAGGCGACGCACGGGCTGATGACGTCGAGGAAGGCCGCGCCGCCGTGCGCCATGGCGGCCTTGATCAGCGGTACGAGCTGGTGCTTGTCGCCCGAGAACGAGCGGCCGACGAAGCTGGCGCCCATGAGGATGGCGAGAGAGACCAGGTCGATCGATTCGTCGGAATTGGCCACGCCCTTCTTGCTGATCGAGCCCTTGTCGGCGGTCGCCGAGAACTGGCCCTTGGTCAGGCCGTACACGCCGTTGTTCATGACGATGTAGGTCATGTTGACGCCGCGCCGCATGATGTGGGCGAACTGGCCGAGGCCGATCGAGGCCGAATCGCCGTCGCCCGACACGCCCATGTAGATCAGGTCGCGGTTGGCCAGGTTGGCGCCGGTCATGACCGACGGCATGCGGCCGTGCACGGTGTTGAAGCCGTGGCTTGCGCCGACGAAGTAGGTCGGCGCCTTGGACGAGCAGCCGATGCCCGAGAGCTTGGCGACCTGGTGAGGCAGGATGTCGAGCTCGTAGCAAGCCTGGATGATGGCGGCACTGATCGAATCGTGGCCGCAGCCGGCGCACAGCGTCGACACGGCGCCTTCGTAGTCGCGCCGCGTGTAGCCGGCCTTGTTCTTGACCAGCGAGGGATGGTGCAGCTTGGGCTTGGCGATATAGGTCATGACGCCGCCTTCTCGAAGGGGACTACCTTGAGCTGGCCGAGCTTCCTGGCGATGTCGGCCGCAATGAAGCGCGCCGTGATCGGCGTGCCGTCATAGTGCAGGACGGGAACCAGCTTGCGCGCATCGAGCGTGAACTCGTTCATGATCATCGAGCGCAGCTGGCCGTCGCGGTTCTGCTCGACCACGAACACCTTGTCGTGCTCGTGGATGAAATCCTCGACTGACTGGGAGAATGGGAACGCGCGCACCCGGAGCGCGTTGACGTGGTCGCCGCCTTCCTCGAGATGGCCGAGCGCCTCGGCCATCGCCGGGCTGGTCGAGCCGAAGTAGATCACGCCGTAGCGGGTCGGCTTGGGCGAGGAGTAGCGCAGCGGCTGCGGCGCAATCCTGCGCGCCGTGTCGAACTTCTTCTGCAGCCGCTCCATGTTGCGCACATAGACCGGGCCTTCCTCGGAGTAGCGCGCGTACTCGTCCTTGGTGGTGCCGCGCGTGAAATAGGAGCCCTTTGTCGGATGCGTGCCCGGGTAGGTGCGGAACGGGATGCCGTCGCCGTCGACGTCGAGGTAGCGGCCGAAATTCTTGCCCGCCTCGAGCTCCTCGGCGGTCATCACCTTGCCGCGGTCGAGCGAGCGCTTCTCGTCCCACTTGAAGGGCGCGCACAGGCGATGGTTCATGCCGATGTCGAGATCGGTCATGACGAACACCGGGGTCTGCAGCCGGTCGGCGAGGTCTAGCGCATCGGCGGTGAAGTCGAAGCACTCCTTCGGATCCTCGGGGAACAGCAGGACGTGCTTGGTGTCGCCGTTGGAGGCGTAGGCGCAGCTCAGCAGATCGGACTGCTGGGTGCGGGTCGGCATGCCGGTCGACGGCCCGCCGCGCTGCACGTTGACGATCACGGCCGGCACCTCGGCGAAAGAGGCCAGCCCGATGAACTCGGTCATCAGCGAGATGCCTGGACCGGACGTGCTGGTGAAGGCGCGGGCGCCGTTCCAGGCGGCACCGATCACCATGCCGATCGAGGCGAGCTCGTCCTCGGCCTGGACGATGGCGTACTTGGCCTTGCCGGTCTCCTTGTCGTGGCGCAGCCGCTTGCAATGCGACTGGAAGGCCTCGGCGAGCGAGGAGGAGGGCGTGATCGGGTACCAGGCGCAAACTGTGGCGCCGCCATAGACGGCACCCAGGGCAGCGGCGTTGTTGCCCTCGACGAAGATGCGGTCGCCGACATTGTCGGCCTTGCGCACCTTGAGCTTCACGCTGTCGGGATCGATATGCTGTTTCACCCAGTCACGGCCGAGATTGAGCGCCTTGACGTTGGAATCGAGCAGCTTTTCCTTGCCCTTGAACTGCTCGCCGAACAGCCGCTTGATCTCGTTGTCGTCGATCTCCAGCAGCACCGAGAGCGCGCCGACATAGATGATGTTCTTGAATAGCTGGCGCTGGCGGGCGTCGGTGTAGGTGGCGTTGGTGATCGCCGTCAGCGGCACGCCGATGATGTTGATGTCCTCGCGGAACATCGAGGCCGGCATCGGCTTGGTGCTGTCGTAGAACAGGTAGCCGCCCGGCTCGATCTCCTTGACGTCCTGCGCCCAGGTCTGCGGGTTCATGGCGACCATCAGGTCGACGCCGCCGCGCCGGCCGAGCCAGCCGCGTTCGGTGACCCGCACCTCGTACCAGGTCGGCAGGCCCTGGATGTTGGATGGGAAGATGTTGCGCGGGCTGACGGGCACGCCCATGCGCAGGATCGAGCGCGCGAACAGTTCGTTGGCGCTGGCCGAGCCGGAGCCGTTGACGTTGGCGAACTTGACGACGAAATCGTTAACGGCGGCTAGTGCTTGCGGCATGCGTGCTCCGCGTGTGTCATTTCCATGTAGTACTTGCGCATGTCCCATGCGCCGGTCGGGCAACGCTCGGCGCACAGCCCGCAATGCAGGCAGACGTCCTCGTCCTTGACCATGATGCGGCCGGTCTTGAGGTCGTTGCCGATATAGAGATCCTGGCTGACGTTGACGGCGGGTGCGCTGAGGCGCAGCCGCACGTCCTTTTCCTCGCCGTTGTCGGTGAAGGTGATGCAATCCATCGGGCAGATGTCGACGCAGGCGTCGCACTCGATGCACAGCGAGCCCGTGAACACGGTCTGGACGTCGCAGTTCAGGCAGCGCTGCGCTTCCTTGTAGGCGAGCATGGGATCGAAGCCGAGCTCGACCTCCGCCATGATGTCCTTCAGCGCCTCGACCTTGGCGCGATGCGGGACCTTGAAGCGCTTGTCGACCGTCGGGTCGTTGTCGTAGCTCCACTCGTGGATGCCCATTTTCTGGCTGACGATGTTGACGCCGGGCGCCGGGCGCTCCTCGATGTTCTCGCCGACCAGCATCTTGTGGATCGAGATCGCGGCGTCATGGCCGTGCGCGGCCGCCCAGATGATGTTCTTGGGGCCGAACGCCGCGTCGCCGCCGAAGAACACCGTAGGCTGCGTGCTTTGGAAGGTCGCCTCGTTGAGCCTGGGCAGGCCCCACTTGTCGAACTCGATGCCGGAATCCTTCTCGATCCACGGGAAGGCATTCTCCTGGCCGATCGCCACCAGGATGTCGTCGCATTCGAAGTGCTGGTCGGGCTCGCCCGACGGCACCAGGCTGCGGCGGCCCTTGGCGTCGTACTCCGCGCGTACCTTCTCGAACAGCACGCCGGTGAGCTTGCCGCCCTCGTGGGTGACTTCCTTGGGCACCAGGAAGTTCAGGATGGGAATGTCCTCGCCCATCGCGTCTTCCTTCTCCCACGGCGAGGCCTTCATCTCCTCGAAGCCGGAGCGGACGATCACCTTGACGTCCTCGCCGCCCAGGCGGCGGGCGGTGCGGCAGCAATCCATCGCCGTGTTGCCGCCGCCCAGCACGATCACGCGCTTGCCGACCGACGTCGTATGGCCGAACGACACCGACGACAGCCAGTCGATGCCGATATGGATGTTCGCGGCTGCCTCCTGGCGGCCCGGCACCTCGAGCTCGCGGCCGCGCGGCGCGCCGCAGCCGACGAACACCGCATCGTACTTCTCGGCCAGCACGGCCTTCATCGAGTCGATGCGCTGATGGCGGAACTCGATGTTGCCAATGCCGGTGATGTAGCCGACCTCTTCGTCGATCACCGACTCGGGCAGGCGGAAATGCGGGATCTGGGTGCGGATGAAGCCGCCGAGCTTGGGATCCTGGTCGTAGATCACGATCTCGTAGCCCAGCACCGCGAGGTCGCGCGCCACGGTGAGCGACGCCGGGCCGCCACCGATGCAGGCGATGCGCTTGCCGTTCTTGGCCGGCGCCTTGGGCATGCGGACCGCGATGTCGTCGTCCTTGTAGTCGGCGGCGACGCGCTTCAACCGGCAGATCGCCACCGGCTCTTTCTTGCCCTTGACGAGGGTCTCGTCCTCGACACGGCTGCGCCGGCATGCCGGCTCGCAGGGACGGTCGCAGGTCCGCCCCAGGATCCCCGGGAAGACATTGGACTTCCAGTTGATCATGTAGGCGTCGGAGTAGTGCCCGTGGGCGATCAGCCGGATGTACTCGGGGACAGGGGTGTGCGCGGGACAGGCCCACTGGCAATCGACCACCTTGTGGAAATAATCCGGGGTCTTGATGTCGGTCGGCTTCAACAGAAACTCCAGGCGCCGGTTAGCGGCCCGATGAATGACAGTTCAGGATACCCCAAAAGGGTCGCGCATTCAGAAGATTTGCAGTGGCAACGTCAAGAACTCTGTGACCTAAGCGGTTGCTTTTGCGGGATAAATCCCCACGGCTGTAAGGGCTTTGTCACGTCCGCGGCCGGTACTCGCTGGGCGAGGCGCCGGCGGCACGGCGGAACATGGCGCTGAAGGCGCTGACGCTGTCGTAGCCCAGGTCCATCGCCACCCTGGTGACCGGTTGGCCGCTGCCGAGACGGCCCATTGCGTCCAGCAAACGCGCCTGTTGACGCCATGCCGCAAAGCTCAAGCCGGTTTCGCGGCGGAACAGGCGGGCGATGGTCCGGGCACTGGCGTTGACGGTCCCGGCCCACGCCTCGAGGCCGCGCCGGTCGCCCGGTGTCGCCAGCAGGGCATTGCACAGGCTCCGCAGGCGCCGGTCGCTCGGCATGGGCAGATCGAGCTTCAGGGCCTGCAAGCCGTGCAACTCTGCCACGATCAGAGCGACGACGTGGCCGGCCGGTCCGCTCTCGTCGTATTGCAGGGGCAACTCCGTCGCCCGCACGATCAGCTCGCGCAGCAGGGGCGACACCGGCAGGACGCGGCAGGCCGACGGCATCCCGTCGGCGACATCGCCGCGCAAGTAAAGGGTGCGCATGGTGACACGGTCGAGCATCTCGATGCCGTGCGTGATGCCCGCCGGCATCCACACAGCGCGCTGCGGCGGCACCATCCACATCGCCGCGCCGGTCGAAACGCGCATCGTCCCGGCCGTGGCGTAGATCAACTGCGCCCGCTCGTGGCTGTGCGGGGCAATGACGAAGGCGGCGGCGAAATCCTTGGGCATCGCCGCGACGGCGCGCGGCACCTGCTGATAGTCCGCCGGGTTGGTCGATCTTTGTCCGCTCTGAGACATAAGTTGTCAGTTTAGCGCAAGACAGACAGGGCCGACCAGAAATATGGTGACTGAGTTTGTAAAATCCGGGTCCGCAACATGAATCACTCGAGTCCCACCGCGATCCTCCTCAACATTGGTCACGCCATGGACCACTGGATCATCGTGGTCTTCGCCTACAGCTGGGGCGTCATCGCCGGCGTCTGGGGCGTCGAGTGGACCGAGCTCACGCCGTTCAACTACGGCGCCCTGTTCATGTTCGGCATGGGCTCGATCGTAAGCGGCCGCTTGGGCGACTTGTGGGGTCGCTGGATCATGATGGTGATCTTCTTCGCCGGTATGGGCGTGTCCTCGCTGATCATCGCCTTGTGCACCAACAAGTGGCAGATCGGCGCCGCGCTGACCGTGATGGGCGCCTTCGCGTCGATCTACCACCCGGTCGGCATCCCGATGCTGGTACAAAAGGCCAGGAATTACGGCTTCACCATCGGCGTGAACGGACTCGCAGGCAATATGGGCATCGCCATTGCCGCCGGTGTCTCGGTGTACATCGCCCAGCGCTTCGGCTGGCAGATGGCCTTCGTCATCCCGGGCGTCATCTGCCTCGTCTGCGCCGTCGCCTTCGTGATCCTGGTGCCGCGCGAGGAGGAGGCGCCGGCCAAGCGCAAGGCCAAGATGATCGACCTGCCGCCGTCGGTGATGGCGCGCGTGTTCGCCATCATGACTTTCACGGCGGTGACCGGCAGCATCATCTTCAACTTCACCACCAACGGGAACGGCGAGCTGTTGCGCGAGCGGGTCAAAGGCGCCGTGCAGGATCCCGGCGAGCTCGCGATCATGCTGTTCGTGATCTTCTCGCTGGCCTCGCTGGCCCAGCTCGTTGTCGGCAAGCTGATCGACCGCTATCCGCTGAAGAACATCTACGTGCCCATCGTGCTGCTGCAGGTGCCGTTGTTCCTGATCGCCTCGCAGGTCGAGGACTGGGCGCTGTTCGTCACGGCGATCGGCTTCATGCTGCTGGTGTTCGGCGCCATCCCGTTCACCGACGCCATGATCGTGAAGTACATCGACGACCGCATGCGCAGCCGCGTCACGGGCGCACGGCTGGCGATCGGCTTCGGCGTCAGCTCGGTCGTGGTCGCCCTGATCGGCCCCATGGTGAAGGCCGCCGGTTTCCCGGTTGTCCTGATGGTGCTGGCGGGCTGTGCGTTTCTTGGCTTTTGCGCCATCTCGATGCTACCCGGCGAGCGCGACATGAGCCAGGCCGCGCTGAAGCCCGCCGAGTAAGCGCGGCGGGAGCAGCGCAGGGCAGTCGCACATGCGCGCGCTTTTCATTCTCCTCCCTGGCGCAGCTGCTATGGAGTGGACACAACTCATGTTCCTCTCCCCCCGCTAGGGGGAGAGCACGTCTTCGATCGGGTCAGCACGCCGGCCGCGGTGGTGCCGGGATCGAGCACGGCGACCATCAAGTCGTCGCGGTTGCTGTAACGAATTCCCGCTTCGCAAGACGCCAGACGAACGCCCTCGATCGGCGGCATCTCGGCGAGCTGCCGGGGGGCGAAGGGGGAGACCTTGGCACTATCGTGGGGCATGGCTCGGGCTCGGCTCAGGAGCAGAAAACAAAAAAGCCGCGCTCAGGGGCGCGGCTTGCGGGCGGACGCAGCATGCGTCATCGCATTCGCGCTGTTCGGCTGGCGCGGCGGCGGCGTCGGATGTGCGTGGCGAGGTTCGTCATCTCGCCGCAAAGTGCGCTATCCTTCGAATCAGTGTCAAGGCAGTAGTCTGCTGAACAGGACGTGGGAGGAAAGATGCTGAAGAGACGTGGTGCGCTTGCGGCAGCCGCCGGTTGGACGATCGTGGCTGCTTCGTCGGTGCGGGCCCAGGCTTGGCCCAGCCAGCCGATCAAGATCGTGGTGCCTTACATTCCCGGCGGCGCCACCGACACGACCGGCCGGCTGGTTGCCGAGAAAATGACGGCGCTGCTGGGCCAGCAGGTCATCGTGGAGAATCGCGGCGGCGGCAACACCATCATCGGCATGGAGCTGGTTGCCAAGTCCAAGCCGGACGGGCACACCCTGCTGCTCGGCACGACCACCCTGGCGACCAACGCCGCGCTCGGGCTCAAGCAGCCCTACGATCCGCTCAAGGATTTCCAGCCCATCTCGACCCTGGTCGACATCACCGACCTGATCGCGCTCAGCAACGACCTGCCGGTCCGCACCTATGCCGAGTTCGCCGAGTGGGTGAACAAGCAGCCGCAGAAGGTGCGCTTCGCGACGTCGGGCATCGGCAACCAGCCCCATCTCTGGATGGAGCTGTTCAAGACGCGCAACAAGCTCGACATGGAGGTCGTGGCCTACAAGGGTGCAGCGGATGCCATCCGCGACGTGCTCGCGGGCCACGTGCCGATGATCTGCGATGTGGTGCTGCCGACCGGCAATCACGTCAAGGCCGGACGCCTGAAGGGCCTGGTGGTCGCCTCGCAGGAGCGCTCCCTGGTCTGCCCCGACGTGCCGACGGTGGTCGAGCTCGGAATGCCCGACATGGTGAGCGCCGTGTTCTTCGGCCTCGTTGCCCCCGCGGGAGTGCCCCGGCCGATCGTCGATCGGCTGAACGGTCTCGTGCACCAGGTGATCAGCGATCCGGAGGTGAAGCGCAAGTTCGCGGATCTCGGATTCTTCACCACCGGCAGCACGCCGGAGGCCTATCTCGCGAAGCTCAAGTTCGAGACGGAGCGCTGGACCAAGGTCGTGAAGGACAACAACATCAAGGTCGAAGGGTAGGGGGACGAGAGAGATGGCAACCGCTTCGGCCGTTCCGGTCCCCGCATCGCATCTCGACGTCGCGCGTGACGCCGAGCCCGCGACGCGGGCCGCCAACGCGGCGATGGCCGCCAGGTTGCCCTTCGGCGAGACCGCGGACTTCGAGGCGGCCAAGCGCGGCCTGATCGCGCCGGTACCCGAGGGTCTCGTGCGCACAGGCAGCGGGACCGTCCTGTGGAACCTCGGCGAGTACGCCTTCATCGACGGCGAGCTGGCGCCGGCAACCGTCAATCCCAGCCTGTGGCGCCAGGCGCGACTCAACCTCGCCAACGGGCTGTTCAAGGTCACCGACCGGCTTTACCAGCTGCGCGGCTTCGATATCTCCAACATGACGGTGATCGAGGGCGACAGCGGCCTGATCGTCATCGATCCGCTGACCACCGCCGAGGTCGCGCGCGCGGCGCTGGCGCACTACCGCGCACACCGTGGCGACAGGCCCGTGGTAGCCGTCATCTACACCCACAGCCACGTCGATCACTATGGCGGCGTGCGCGGCGTCGTCGGCGACGCCGACGTCAAGTCGGGCAAGGTCCAGGTAATCGCTCCCGATGGCTTCATGGAGGCTGTCTCGGGTGAGAACGTGCTCGCCGGCATGCCGATGGCGCGGCGGGCGCAGTTCCAGTTCGGCACCCTGCTGCCGCGCGGCCCGCGCGGTCAGGTCGATGCCGGCCTGGGCAAGGGCGTCGCGCGCGGCACGGTCGGGTTGATCGCGCCCACGCTCGGCATCGTCCAGCCGGTCGAGGAGCACACGATCGACGGCATCCGCATCGTCTTCCAGCTCGCGCCCGAGACCGAGGCGCCGGCCGAGATGCACATGTTCTACCCGCAGCTCAGGGTGCTCAACATGGCGGAGAATGCCTGCCCGCTGCTGCACAATTTCATCCCGCTGCGCGGCGCCGTGGCGCGCGATCCGCGGATCTGGGCGAAGTACATCGGCGATGCCATCTCCCTCTACGTCGACGACACCGACATCCTGATCGGCCAGCATCACTGGCCGACCTGGGGCCGAGAGGCGATCCTCGACCACCTCGAATCGCAGCGTGACCTCTACAAGCACATCCACGATCAGACGCTGCGCCTGATGAACAAGGGGTGGCGGCCGGCCGAGATCGCCGAGGCGATCGACCTGCCGCCCGGCCTTGCCGAACGCTGGTCGGTGCGCGGCTACTACGGGACGGTCAATCACAACGTGAAGGCCGTCTATCAGCGCTATCTCAGCTGGTACGACGCCAATCCGTGCAACCTGCATCCGCTGCCGCCGGCGCCGGCGGCGCGCAAGCTCGTCGAGTACATGGGCGGGGCGGCGGCGGTAATCGCCCGCGCCCGAGCGGACTTCGCCAGGGGCGAGTATCGCTGGGTGGCCCAGGTCATGAAGGAGGTCGTATACGCCAAGCCCGACAACATCGAGGCCCGCACGCTCTGTGCCGACGCGCTGGAGCAGATGGGCTACCAGGCCGAATCGGCGACCTGGCGCAACGCCTTCCTCTATGGCGCCCAGGAGCTGCGTCACGGTGTGTTCGAGGTGCCGATGCGCGGCCCCGGGATGGGCGCCGACATCCTGGCCGGTCTCAGCACGGACACCTTCTTCGACCTCATCGCCATCCGGCTCGATCCGGCGAAGGCGGCAGGCCAGTCGATGACACTCAACTGGCACTTCACCGACCGTTCCGAGAAGCTCGTGCTGACCCTCAGGCATTCGACGCTGACGCACCGGATGAACGAGTGGTCCGACAAGGCGGCAGCGTCGATCACGACTACGCGCGAGACGCTCGACGCCATCGTGCTGCAGCGCCTGGCACCGCCCGAAGCGATCATGTCGGGCAAGCTCGCGATCGAGGGCGACCTCTCGCGGTTGGCCGGACTGTTCGGCATGCTCGATCGGCAAGTCCGGATGATGTTCGACATCCTCACGCCCGGCGAGGATCGCGGCTGACAGCGGCGCATGGGCTGTCGGGAAATCCTCGCCGGCGATTTCGGCGTGCGACGGCAACAGCCGGCGCTGCGTTCACTGCCTGTGTCGTCGGGAAATCCGGGTTGACATCCGGTGGGCTGCCTCGTGTGATGCGAGCAACGAGAGACGCTGCAGCGTCTGGTTTGCCCTCTTAGGGAGGACTTGATGTCCAAGGGAAGATTCGCCCGGCTAGTGTACGGCGTCGCCGCCGTGACCGCGGCCCTGACTTTCGCGACGAGCGCCTGGGCCCAGGAGAAAAAGCTCAAGATCGGCGTCGTCTACGACCTCACGGGCCCGCTGGCCGGAGGCGGTTCCGAGCTCCAGTACACCGGCGCCAAGATTGTGCTCGACAAGTTCGTCAAGACTGGGGTCGAAGGCTACAAGCTCGAGGTGATCTATGCCGACGCCCAGAGCAAGCCCGACGTCGCCATCAACGAGGCGGTGCGTCTGATCGAGCAGGAAAAGGTCGATATGCTGTTGGGCTTCTACTCGTCGGCCCAGTGCGTGCCGGTCGCAGCCCGCGTCGAGCAGCTCAAGAAGTTCATGTGGATCACCACCTGCATATCCTCGGCGGTGCTCGAGAATCGCAATCTCAAGTATGTGTTCCGCGCCCAGCCGAGCGGCCAGCAGTTCGGCCTGATGACGATGGACTTCATCAACCAGAACGCCAAGGCGAAGCTCGGCAAGGAACCCAAGGATCTGCGGGTTGCCATCGTCCACGAGGACGGCGCCTACGGTGTCGACGTCGCCAAGGGCAACGAGGCCGGCGCCAAGAAGGCGGGGTTCAACATCGTGCTCAAGGAAGGCTATGCCGCGACCGCGCCCGACCTGTCGGCGCTGGTCACCAAGCTCAAGCGGGCGCGCCCGGACGTGGTCTTCCATACCGGCTACAACCCGGACATCACCCTGCTGCTGCGCCAGGCGCGCGAGCAGGGGCTCAAGTTTCAGACGCTGGTCGGCCATGGCGCAGGCTACGGCGTCTACGAGAAGCTCAAGGAAGGCCTGGGCAAGGACGTCAACTACTTCTTCAACGCCGACCCGATCTCGATCTGGCTGACCAACCAGGGCGCGCTCGACGCCAAGCTGCCGCCCGAGATCAAGTACATCGGCGAGGAGTTTGACAAGGTGAAGCCCGGCGTCGCAATCCGCTCGGCGCATGTCGGCATGGCGGCTTCCAACACCTACCTGTTCCTGACCGACGTGCTGCCGCGTGCCATCAAGAAGTACGGCGGCATCGACGCCGAGGCGCTGCGCAAGGCCGCTCTCGATACCGACATTCCGGAAGGCGGCACTATGCTGGGGTTCGGCGTCAAGTTCGAGGGTGAAGGCAAGCCGATGGCCGGCCAGAACGATCGCGCCTTCCCGGTCGTCATCCAGTACATCGACGACAAGTCGTATGTCGTATGGCCGAAGAGCCAGGCGCAGCGGGAAGCGGTGCTGCCGCTGCCCGCCGGGACGACCTACAGCAACAAGTAGGCGGACCGGAAGAAGGTCGCCGCGGTGCTCGTTGTCGAGGGTTTGGTCAAGCGTTTCGGTGGCTTCACGGCCGTCAGCAACGTGTCCTTCAAGGTCGATCAGGGCGAGATCCTCGGCCTGATCGGCCCCAATGGATCGGGCAAGAGCACGATCTTCAACATGTTGTCGGGCACGTTTCCGCCGACCGCCGGCTCCATCACCTTCGAGGGGCGGGAGATCTCCGGTCTCGCGCCACATCGCATCATCAATCGCGGCATCGGCCGCACGTTCCAGATCCCGCGGCCGTTCCGCCGGCTGTCGATCTTCGAGAACGTGGCGCTGGCAGGCTTCTACGGCCAGGGCAGCCACAGCCGCGCGAGGGCCGACCAGGCGGCCGAGCGGGCGCTCGGCATGGTCGGCCTGACGACCGATCGCGCCGCCAGCGTCGACGGGCTGGGCGCCGCCGGCCTGAAGAAGCTCGAGCTCGCCAAGGCGCTGGCGACCGGCCCCAAGCTCCTGCTGGCCGACGAGAGCCTGGGGGGGCTCGACGAGACCGAGATGGATCAGGCGGCCGACATGCTGCGCAAGATCCGCGACGAGCTCGGCATCACCATCATCTGGGTCGAGCACATCATGGGCGTGCTCATGCGTGTGGTCGACCGCGTCATGGTGCTCGACCACGGCGAGAAGATCAGCGAAGGCCTGCCCAGCGCCGTGTCGAACGATCCGCGGGTGATCGAGGTCTATCTTGGCACCGACGCCCAGGCGACCCAGGAAGCGGCCGCGACCGAGCGGCGGCGTTGACCATGGCCGCCATACCCATGCTCGCGCTCGACAAGGTCGATGCCGGTTACGGCAGCTTCCAGGCGCTTTTCGGGGTCAGCCTCGATGTCAGGGCCGGCGAGGCGGTCGGCGTGATCGGTCCCAACGGAGCCGGCAAGACCACCCTGATGCGGGTGATCTCGGGGCTGATCCGGCCGACGAGGGGCAGCATCGCCATGGAGGGGACCGATTTGGTGGCGACCGCCGCCCATCGCATCGTCGGCCTCGGCATCGCCCATGTTCCAGAGAACCGTCGGCTGTTTCCCCGGCTCACTGTCGAGGACAACCTCAAGATGGGGGCGTTCATCCCCGAGGCGCGGCGCAAGTTCGCGGACCGCCTCGAGGTGGTGTTCACGCTGTTCCCGCGGCTCAAGGAGCGGCGCAACCAGCTCGCCGGCACGATGTCGGGAGGCGAGCAGCAGATGTGCGCCATCGGCCGCGCGCTGATGAGCGATCCCAAGCTGCTGCTGCTCGACGAGCCGTCGGCCGGTCTGGCACCTGTGGTCGTCCAGCAGGTGTTCGAGCTGGTGAGGCGCATCCGCGCGGGCGGGCTCACGGTGCTGATCGTAGAGCAGAACGTTCAGCAGGTCCTGCGCGTCGTCGACCGCGCCTACCTGCTCGAGGCCGGCACCATCCGCGCCTCGGGCACCGCCGCCGAGATGATGGAAAGCGACACCATCAAGCAGGCCTACCTTGGTGTATAATTGATGGACTCGTTCCTCGAGCTCTTCGACATCTACCTCGTCGAGGCGATGATCAACGGCATCCTGCTGGGCGGCGTGCTCGCCCTGCTGGCGCTCGGTCTCAACCTGATCTTCGGCGTCATCGACGTCACCTGGATCTGCTACGCCGAGCTGGTGATGATCGGCATGTACGGCATGTACTACCTCGTCCAGTACTATGGGCTGTCGTACTACCTGGCGGCGCCGCTGGCGATCCTGCTGGTGGCGGCTCTGGGTGCGCTGCTGCACTTCCTGGTGATCGAGCCGCTGCTCTCCGCCGCGCCGATCAACCAGCTGCTCGCCACCGGCGGCGTGCTGTTCGTCCTGCAGAGCTTCGCCACGGTGGCGTTCGGCATCGACTTCCGCAACCTCGGCATCCGCCTGCCGGTGCTGGCGTTCGGCGAGATGCATTTCAGCTATTCGCGACTGCTCGCCTTCGGTGCCGCCGCGATCGGCATGATCGCCGTCTACTTCTTCATGAAGCGGACCTATATCGGCACCGCCATCCGTGCGATCGCCCAGGATCGCCAGATCATGGCCCTGATGGGCGTCGACACGCGGCGCATCTACCTCATCACCTCGGCGCTTGGCGGTGCGCTGGCCGGGCTGGCGGCTTGCCTGCTGGTGCTGCAGTACGACGTCCATCCCTTCGTCGGCCTGTCGTTCGGTCCCATCACCTTCCTGATCTGCGTGCTGGGCGGGCTGGGCAACTTCGTCGGCGGCTTTGCCGCCGCCTTCCTGTTCGCCGAGATCATCTCGCTGGGCGGCCTGTTCTCCGACCTCGAGTGGGGATACGTGCTGGCCTTCGCCTTCTTCATCCTGATGATGTTCATTCGCCCGGCCGGCCTGCTGGCGAGGCGCCAATGACGAGGTCCCCGTGAGCCCGCGCACGATCTTCTACGCGGTTCTCGGCCTGGCGCTGATCGCGTTGCCGTTCGTCTATCGCGACCCCTATCCGCTGCACATCCTGATCCTGATCCTGATCTGGTCGTTCGCCTACACGTCATGGTCGATGATGGGGCGCTTCGGCCTGGTGTCGCTCGGCCATGGCGGGTTCATGGGCATCGGCGCCTATGTCACGGCGCTGATGTGGAACCATCTCGGCGTCACGCCGTGGATCGGCATCCCGGTCGCCCTGGTTTGCGCCGGTGCTCTCGCCCTGGTCGTGGCCTATCCGTGCTTCCGCTTTCGCATCACCGGCCATTACTTCGTGCTGGTGACGCTCGCCCTGTCGGGCATCGTGCTCCAGGTCATCACGGCGACGCGCGACTACACCGGCGGCTCGCTGGGCTACACGCCCGAACGCACCAAGGGCAACAATATCGTGGCCTTGCAGTTCGACGACAAGACGACATGGTACCTGATCGCGCTCGGCGTCTGGGCGGCCGGCCTGGTGATCTGGCACATGGTCGACCGCAGCATGGCGCGCTACGCGCTGGAGGCGATCTCGGAGGACGAGGACGCCGCTGCCGCGGCCGGCGTCAACGTCACCTTCGAGAAGCTGCGCATCACCGTCATCAGCGCTCTCATGACGGCGCTCGCCGGGGCGCTCTACTGCCAGTACCAGATGTTCATCTCGCCCGACACGGTGAGCGGCATCGCGGTGTCGCTGCAGATGGTGTTCGCCGTGGTGGTCGGCGGAATCTATGTGGCCCTGGGGCCGACCGTCGGCGCCATCATCACCATCGCGCTCGCCGAGGGCCTGCGCATCGGCTTCGGCACCAAGGCCGTCGGCTGGGACAATCTAGTCTACGGTGTGCTGCTGGTGCTGTTCATCATCTTCCTGCCCAAGGGCATCCTGGGCAGCCTGATCGACCGCTTCACCGCCCGGCGCTGACCTCCGCAGCGCGGCGATGCCGATTGGCGCGCTGCGGCCACGGACCTCGAGCGTCGGCAAGGGCTCGGCCTGCAAGTCGGCCGGCAATCGGGTCTGCTGCAGGAGATCGGCCGACACCAGGACGTCTCGACCCATGGTCTTGGCCGCGTCGAGCAGGCGCGCGGTCGTGTTCAGGGTATCGCCGACATAGGCGATCTCGCGCCGCACGTCGCCGATCTCGCCAGCGACGATCTCGCCGCAGTGCAGGGCGGCGCGAAACGCAGGCACCACGCCGAAGCGCGACCGGTACTGCTCACGGGTGCGTGCGATGATGTCCCGGACGATGAACGGGCAGGCGAGACAGTCGCCGTCGGCCAGCGCTCGATCGACTGGCCAGGTCAGGATCGCCTCGTCGCCAACGTACTTGTGGATCTCGGCGTCGCATTCCAACGCCGCGTCGGCGATGTCGCGCAGGAACCAGTTCAACAGCTCGTGGAAGCGGACCGGCCCGAGCCGCTCGGCAAGCCCCGTCGAGTTGCGCATATCGATCAGCAGGAACACGCGCTGCTCGCGCCGCGGCTGGACGTAGCGCCCGGTCAGCAGGTTCTCGAGCGTGCCGAATCCCAGCAGCCCGCCGATCTCGATGATCAGGTTGCCGACCAGGGACATTGCCACGGCGAAGACCAGCGAGTTGCCGAAGACGGCGTCGAGGCTGATCTCGCGGTCCGCGGTCCACGCCGCGATCCAGCGCGACACGAGCAGCCCGAAGACGATCACGACGAGATAGAAGACGACCTTGAGCGCGAAGTAGAGCGCGAGCGGCAGCCGGCGCAGCCGGCGCAGGGTGCCGCTGCGGGCACGACGCGCCTCGACGATGCTGATCGGCGTGGCGATGAGCAGCGAGGTCAGCACGCCGAGCAGGATCGCGCGAACGGGGTGCTCGTCGTCCGGCGCGATGACGAGGCCGAAATAGCCGCTGATCACGGCGCTTGCCAGGCCGATCCACAGCACGATCCGCCATTCGCGACGCTCGCGGCGCGTGAACTTCATGCGGCGCGGCGGCCGAGCGCCCGGGCGAAGGTCGCATGATCGACGTTGCCGCCCGAGCAGACGACGGCAACCGCGCGGCCCTTCACCGGCAGCTTGCCCGTCAGGGCCGCCGCCAGGGCAACCGCGCCGCCCGGCTCGAGGACTAGCTTGAACTCTCGGAAGGCAAGCTCCATCGCATCGAGCACCTCGTCGTCGCTGACCACCAGGCCGGGCCCGAGCAGCCGCTGCGCCAGCGGGAAGGTGACGTCGCCCGGCGTCGGCGCCAGCAGGGCATCGCAGATCGAGCCCGAGAGCCTGGCGTTGGTCTGCTTCGCTCCCGACGCCAGCGATCTCGCGAGATCGTCGAAGCCTTCCGGCTCGCCGGCATGGACGCTGGTCGCGGCGCTCAGTCCCTTGACCGCGAGCGCGATGCCGGTCGACAGCCCGCCGCCCGAGCAGGGCGCGGCGACGGCATCGAGCGTGACTCCGGCCTCGCGCGCCTGCTCGACGATCTCGAGGCCCACCGTGCCCTGGCCGGTCAGGATCCAAGGATGATCGTACGGCGGCACGATCGTGGCGCTGGTCTTGCGGGCGATGTCGGCCCCGATCGTCTCGCGGCTGTCCTTCACGCGGTCGTAGAGCACGATCTCGGCGCCAGAGGCCCGCGTGTTGGCGACCTTGAGCGCCGGCGCATCGGCTGGCATGACGATGGTGGCCTTCATCCTCATCAGGCGCGCCGCTTCGGCGAGTCCCTGGGCGTGATTGCCCGACGACCAGCCGACGACACCCTTGCTGCGCTCCTCGTCGCTCATCTGGCTCAGGAAACTGTAGGCGCCGCGCAGCTTGAACGAGCCGGTGCGCTGCAGGCATTCGGCTTTCAGGAACAGGCGCCCGCCCAGCATTGCATTGACGCGCGCGTTCTCGAGCAGCGGCGTGCGCAGGGCAATGCCATCGAGGCGGCGCGCGGCCGCCTGCACATCGGCGAAGGTGGGTAATGCGAAAGACCGAGACGAGGACATCAGGAAACACCGAGCAGGGCGGGAAGGAGAGAGAGGTCGTCGAGCTGGCCAGCGAGCTTGCCGGGCAAGCCGTCGTCGGGCGCACCCGCGCGATTGACCCACACGGTCTGGAAGCCGAAATGCGCGGCGCCGTGCGCGTCCCAGCAATTGGACGACAGGAAGCAGACGCGGTCGGGCCTTGCGCCGCAGCGCGACTCGACGAGGCGATAGACCCTGGGGTCTGGCTTGAACGCGCCTGCCTCGTCGACGCTCAACACGGCCTCGAAACGATCGGCAAGGCCGGAAGCGGCGACCATCGGCGCGAGCATCGACGGATTGCCGTTGGACAGAATGGCGAGCCGCTTGCCGGCGCGCTGCAGGGTCTCGAGAACTGCCTGCACCTCGGGGAACGGATCGAGCGCCAGGTAGGCCCCCATCAGCGCCTGACGCACGCCCGGGTCGGCAATGCCATGGACGGCGAGGCAATGGTCGAGCGCTTCGCCTGTCACCTGCCAGAACTCGGCGTATGCACCCATTGCGTTGCGCAGCCACGTGTACTGGATCTGCTTGCTGCGCCACAACTCGGACAAGGCGTCGGCGCTCGGGCCGATGGCGGTGCGATGACGGGCAACCGCCGAGTTGAAATCGAACAGCGTGCCGTAGGCGTCGAACACGCAAAGATCGATTCCCGAGAGGGCTCCGCTCATAAACTGCTCCCGATGGGTTCGTTCTCGCCAGATTTGCTCCGGGCGAGCGATGACCGTAGGCTAACAAGTAACGACAACCATGTCGTGGTCGACAACGAGAGCCGCAAGGTCAGGATCGAAGGCGAGGATTGACATGGAAATGCGCAGGCTGGGCCGTACGGGCCTCGAGGTCTCGGTGCTGGGCTATGGCGCCGGCGCCGTCGGCGGGCTGTTCACCAAAGGGCGGGCGGAGGACCAGGAGCGCGCCGTGGCCCGCGCCATCGAGGCCGGCATCAACTATTTCGATACGGCCGCGCTTTACGGCAACGGCGAATCCGAACGCAATCTCGGCCGCGTGCTGAAGGCCCTCAAGGCCGATGTCGTGGTCGGCACCAAGGTCAGGCTCGGCATCGAGCATCGCGCCGACATCGCCAAGGGCATTGTCCAGGGCATGGAGGACAGCCTGCGCCGCATGGGACGCGATCATGTCGACCTGTTCCAGCTGCACAACCCGCTGGTTGCGACGGACGGCGGTGACAAGCTCTCGATCGACCTCGCGCTCAACGAGGTCGCGCCGGCGCTCGAGAAGCTCAGGAAGGACGGCAAGACTCGCTTCATCGGCTTCAGCGGCGTCGGCGAGACGGCGGCGTTGCACCGTGCGATCGACTCGAAGCTCTTCGACACCATCCAGGTCGTCTACAACGCCCTCAATCCCAGCGCCGGCAATGCGCTGCCCAAGGGCGCCCCGGGGCAGGACTATGGCCGCCTGTTCGACAAGGTGAAGGCAGCCGACATGGGCACCATCGTCATCCGTGCGCTGGCCGGCGGCGCCTTGTCGGGCACGGCCGACCGCCATCCGCTGGCGATGCAGTCGGTCGACCCGATCGGCTCCGCCCCGAGCTTCAGCGCCGATGTCGCGCGCGCCAAGGAACTCGGGCCACTTGTCCGCGAGAGCGGATCCACCGACCTGACCGAGCTCGCCGAGCGCTTCGTGATCGCCCATCCGGCGGTGTCGACCATGCTCGTCGGATACTCGACTCTCGATCAGCTCGAAGCGGCGATTACCGCGGTGAACAAGGGCCCTCTGCCCGACGTTATGGTAGCACGGATCAGTCCCTGACCCGGCGGACGGAGCCGCGCGGCAGTCTCGACCGGCGAGCCTGCCGGGCAGATGGTCGCACCTGTACAGGGAGATCTGGTTTTCCGACTTTCCGACCTCGACCGGACTTGAAGCCTCGTATGACGAGGCGTATATACATATATATCATTCTGGGTCGTGATATGCCCAAAGTCCGTACACGTACATTTCGCAGCGGCAATAGCGAGGCCATTCGGTTGCCGCGTGATGTAGCCTTCGGGGAAGGCGTGGAGCTTGAGATTGTTCGCTCCGGGGACGTCATGACGATTTATCCAGTGAGAGCCTCGATAAGTTCGATGATCGATCGGCTGAATTCACTGCCCAAGCCGCCCTCCATCGAAACGAGAGACGACGAGGAACTGCCCGAGCGCCCGAACCTCTAACCAATGACGATTCTGCTGGATACGGATGTCGTAATCCACCTTCGTGATGGCGACCGCTGGGTGACGGCAAACGTAGCGGCTCTCTCGGGCGCGGTGTCGATGTCGGTCGTTACGCGAATTGAGCTCGAAGGCGGCGTGTATCGAGATCCGGCAGTTTCACGTCTCAGGCGGGCGCGCCTCGACGCCGTACTGGAGGCGATTCCCACTGTCGCCTTTGACGACGAGGCCGCAGATGCATACAGGTCCATCGTCGAGACTGCTGGATACTCGCGACGCAAGCTGCTCGATCGGATGATCGCCGCCCAGGCTCTGGTTCACCGGGCGACGCTCGTCACGCTCAATGGTGACGACTACTCGGACATACCGCAGTTGACTCTTCTGGCGTGGCGCAGGAACTGACCTCGCACGTCATCGCCATTCAGGTACGCCCCGTCGCTGGCGGCACCGTGCGCACCGTGCCGTTCAGCCGATCGCGGTACACGACCACGCCCTCCATGATGCGCTGGACGTAGTAACGGGTCTCGCGGAACGGGATCGTCTCGATCCAGTCGACCATGTCGATCTTGCCGTTGCGCGGATCGCCCATCGTCTCGAGCCACCGCGCCACGCGATTGGGGCCGGCGTTGTAGGCGGCCAGAGCAAGCTCGTAGGACCCGCCGAAGCGCTTCAGCATATCGGCGAGGTACTGGGTGCCGAGCTGGACATTGTACGCCGGATCGCGCGTGAGGTTTTCCTGGATGAACGGAATCTTCAGCTTGCCGGCGACGTCGCGCGCCGTACCGGGTAGCAGCTGCATCAGCCCGAGCGCGCCCGACGACGAGACGGCGGCCGCATTGAAGGCACTTTCCTGCTTTGTCAGCGCCAGGGCCAGTGCCCGCTCAATCGATCCGGTCTGGCCTAGATCGACGACCGGGAATGCGGCATCGAACAGCACAACGCCGTTCTCGCTGCCGCGCCATGCGATGGTCAGCGCGACGTCGGGCCGCTTGAGCTCCAGCGCGAGTTGCGACAATCGCGCGGTTTCGCCCGGTGCCGTGATCATGCGGGCCAGCCGCAGCAGGAAGGGACGCGCCCGATCGTGGTCGCCGGCCTGCCCGAGATGTCGGGCCACCGCGACGAGCTCGCGACTGGTGAACGCCTGTTCGTCGGCCGGCGTTGGCGCCGGATCGCTCGGCAGCCTGGCTTGGCCGGCCGGCAGCTTGCGGGCCGCCTGCTGGCCGTAGAACGTCTGGCCGAAGGCCGCGGCGCGGCCGTACCAGTCGTTGGCTTCCTTGCTCCGATTTGCGGCCTCGTGCGCGCGACCCAGCCAATAGGCGCCGCGGCTGCGCCAGCCGTCGGTGCTGACGCCGTCATGGAGCGTCTGGAAGTGCTTCTGCGCATCGGCCGGACGCTTGAGATGGCGCAAGGCGATCCAGCCGGCCAGGAACTCGGCCTCGGCGAAGGCGATGCCTTTCGCGAAGCCGTGCGGCACCGTGAGGGCATACGCATCGGCGGCGCGGCCTGCCGCCAGGAGCTCGCGCGCGATGTGGTTGCGTTCGGTCCACCACGCGTCCGTCTGAGGCACGGTCGGTGCCATCAGCAGCGGCCTGGCAGCATCGAGATTGCCGGTGCGGCGCAACCACTGCAGACGCTCGAGGGCGACCGCCGGATCGTTGAAGCGTGCTGTGGGCAGGGCGAGGACGAGCCTGGACGCATCGGCCGCCTTCGTCGCCATGGCGAGACGCGCTTCGGCCACCGGCTGGTAGTCGGGCGGCAGCTTCGGCACCAGGTCGCGCGCCACCTGATGTCGCCCGTCGCGCAGGATGCGGTCGAAGCGGGCGATGTGGTCGGGGCCCTTCAGCAGCTGGCCATAGCGGGCGAGAAAATCGTTCTCGTCGGCGTTTCGGAAGGTCGCACTCTGCCAGCTGTCGCTCGCGAAGCGCTGGACGTCGCCGGGGCTGGCTGCCTGCGCCGCCTCCAGGCGGCGCATGTGGCCGGTGCTGGTGAGCGGCGGGAAGGCGGTGAAATACCGGACGACCTCGGCCGGCGCGTGCTCCGGGCCAATCCGGCTTTCGGCCTGGCGGCGCAGCACCTCGGGTTCCGGCCAGTCCGGATTCTCGCGCAGGAACCGCCAGGTCGCCCCGAACGTCGCCTCGGCCCGGGGCGCCGAACGCAGGATGCTCCAGTCGATGTAGCGCGACAGCAGAGCGTTGCCGAAGTTCGCGACCACTGCCTTGGCATCGCCGTAGCGACCCTGGTCGATCGCCGTCAGGGCCGCCCCGAAGGAGGCGGCCTCCGCTTCGGTCAGCGGCTTGTAGGCGCCGCCGGCCGGCGGTGTCGCTCCCGGTCCGGGCACTGAGACCGGTGCACCGGTGCCCGGCGTCGACGGGTTGGCCTGGTTCGGCTTGTCGGTCGGTCCGCGGCGCAGGCCGGCATCGGGCCCGCCCTGCTGGGCGAGCGTGGGGCCGGCCAGCAGGACTGCCGCTGCCAGGAAGAGGAGGTGTCGAAACATTTTCACGCCGGGAATCGTAGGCAGAGAGATGCGGCATCTCAATGGCAAGCCGCCTTGCAGGCCTGGAGGGTGAAGCCTAGACTGGTCTTTTCCACAAGAATTCGGAGGGGAAGCCATGTTCACCGGGTCGCTCGTCGCGCTCATCACCCCGTTCAGCAAGGGTGCCGTGGACGAAAAAGGCTTCGAGAAGTTCGTCGCCTGGCAGATCAAGGAGGGCACCGACGGCCTCGTGCCGTGCGGCACGACCGGCGAATCCCCGACGCTGAGCTACGACGAGCACAAGCGGGTGATCGACATCTGCATCGCGACAGCCAAGGGCACCGGCGTTCCGGTGATCGCCGGCACCGGCTCGAACTCGACCGAGGAGGCGATCGACCTCACCCGGCATGCCAAGAAGGCCGGCGCCGACGCCGCCATGCTGGTCGTGCCGTACTACAACAAGCCGACGCAGGAGGGCTTGTTCCAGCATTTCAAGGCGGTGGCCGAGGCGGTCGACATTCCGATCCTGCTCTACAACGTGCCGCCGCGCACCGGCGGGGACATGCAGGTCGAGACCGTGGTGCGGCTGTCGCAGGTCCGCAACATCATCGGCATCAAGGACGCGAGCTACGACATGGCGCGGCCGACGCTCACCAGGCTGCGTGCCAAGAAGGGATTCCTGCAGCTCTCCGGCGAGGACGCGAGCGCGGTCGGCTTCCTGGCCCAGGGCGGCGACGGATGCATCTCGGTGACCGCCAACGTGGCGCCGCGCCTGTGCGGCGACATGCACGACGCGTGGAAAAAGCGCGACCTCGACAAGGTGTTCGAGATCCAGGACCGCCTCATGCCGCTGCACAAGGCGCTGTTCGTCGAGACCAGCCCGGCGCCGGTCAAGTACGGCGCCGAGCTGCTCGGCCAGGCAAGCGCCGAGCTGCGCCTGCCGCTGGTGCAATGCACCGATGCCACCAAGAAGCAGGTGCGCGACGCCATGGTGCATGCCGGGCTGCTCAACTAGGCCAACTCAAGCAGGCCAATTCAACAGGGGCGCATTTCTTGGCGAAGGCACCGGACCTGGGCCGCAACGTGGTGGCCCAGAACCGCAAGGCGCGGCACAACTACTTCATCGACGAGACCTTCGAGGCCGGGCTGGCGCTGACCGGCACCGAGGTCAAGTCGCTGCGCGGCGGGCGCTCGACGATTGCCGAATCCTATATCACGGAGCAGGGCGGCGAGGCGTGGCTGGTCAACGCGCACATCCCGGAATACGCCGCCGGCAACCGCTTCAATCACGAGCCGCGGCGGCCGCGCAAGCTGCTGCTGCACAGGAAGCAGATCAACAAGCTGATCGGCGCGATCCAGCGCGAAGGCCGCACCGTCGTGCCGCTGCAGGTCTATTTCAACCCGCGCGGCCGGGCCAAGATCGAGATCGCGCTGGTCACCGGCAAGCAGGCGCACGACAAGCGCCAGGCGATCAAGGATCGCGACTGGCAGCGCCAGCGCTCGCGGCTGCTGAGCCACCGGCGGTAGGACGTGCTGGGGGCGCGCCACTCCAGTGGCGCGATCTTCCTCGATGAAATAGAAGACGCGCGACTGGAGTCGCGCGCGCCCAGCGATCGCTCTTGGTCACCACGAAGTCCCACGGACGCTCACAAGCCCCATGCTGCTCACTGAAGAACAGATTCTGATTCGCGACACGGCGCGGGCCTTCGCGCAGGACAAGGTCGCGCCGCATGTCCGCGATTGGGAGGCGGCCGGCGAAATCCCGCGCGCGCTGCTGGCCGAGATGGGACAGCTCGGCTTCCTCGGCATGTGCGTGCCCGCAGAATGGGGCGGCGCGGGCGCCGACATGGTGTCGTACGTGGTGGCGCTCGAGGAGATCGCCGCCGCCGATGGCGGCCTGTCGACGGTGATGAGCGTCAACAATTCACCGGACTGCGCCGCGCTGCTGGCCTACGGCTCGCCCGAGCAGAAGGAGCGTTGGCTGAAGCCCTTGGCGAGGGGCGAGATGCTGGGCGCTTTTTGCCTCACCGAGCCGCATGCCGGGTCCGACGCATCCAACCTGAGAACGCGGGCGGAGCGTCAAGGCAACGGCTGGGTGCTGAACGGGGTCAAGCAGTTCATCACGTCGGGTCGCACCGCCGACGTCGCCCTGGTGTTCGCCGTCAGCGACCCCGCGGTCCCCAAGCGCGGCATCTCCTGCTTCATCGTGCCGACCCGGACGGCGGGCTATCGCGTGGCCTCGGTCGAGAAGAAGCTCGGCCAGAAATCCTCCGACACCTGCCAGATCGCCTTCGAGGACTGCGCCGTCGGCGCAGACGCCCTGCTGGGCGGCGAGGGGGAGGGCTATCGCATCGCGCTCGCCAACCTGGAGGCCGGCCGCATCGGCATCGCCGCCCAGGCCGTGGGCATGGCCCGGGCCGCCTTTGAGGCGGCCCGGGCCTACGCCAACGACCGCGAGGCCTTCGGGACCAGGATCGTCAACCACCAGGCCGTGCAATTCCGGCTGGCTGACATGGCCACCCGAATCGCCGTGGCGCGCCAGATGGTGCTCCATGCGGCAACGTTGCGCGACGCAGGCCGGCCCTGCCTCACGGAGGCCGCAATGGCCAAGCTATATGCGTCCGAAATGGCCGAGGAGGTGTGCTCGGCCGCGATTCAGGTCCACGGCGGCTACGGCTACGTTTCGGACTACCTGGTGGAGAAAATCTGGCGCGACGTTCGGGTCTGCCAGATCTACGAGGGCACCAGCGACGTCCAGCGCATCCTGATCGGCCGTGGGCTGGCAACTTTGTAGCGTCCAGCCTTTTCCTTGTTCCCGCGCCGGGGTCGTGCAAAACTCACCCAGGCTGAAATGGGCCGTAGAAGCGGTTTTGGGGCTTGGGGGAGCCGGGCGACGGATGGTCGGTCGTGCACCGTAAATGTATTGCCGTTGCTGGCCTCGCCGCAGCGATGCTGGCGATGATGGGCAGCGCTTTGGCGGGTGACAAGGAGAAGCCTTCCGAGAAGGGCGTCGATGCCGTCGCCGCTCCCAAGCGGCTTCTGCAGATGCAGACCGCCTTCAGCCCCGCCCTTCCCGGGTCCGGCGAGGCGGTGCGGGTCTTTACCCGGACCGTGAAGCAGATGTCGGGCGGCGCGCTGTCGATCAAGATCGTCGAGCCGGGGCGCGTAGCCCCGACCGCCGACATGCTCGACGCGATCGTGAGCGGCGATCTGGCGGCGGCTTTCACTTGGTCGGGCTATGCCGCCAGCAAGGCGGCCGTCTTTGGCGTGTTCGCCACCATCCCGTTCGGTCCCGGCCCCGAGGACATGACCTCGTGGATGCTGGAGGGCGACGGCAGCCGCATCCATCGCGACGCTTACGACAAGCTCGGCGTCGCCGGCGTCCCGTGCGGAATCCAGGGCGCCAAGGGCGGCGGCTGGTTCCGCGGCGATCTCAACACGGTGGCAGACCTCAAGGGCCTCCGTTTGCGCTACGGCCGCGTCGCCGGCGAGGTGATGGGGCGGCTCGGCGCGACCCTGGTACCGCTGCCGCCGGGCGAGTTCTTCTACAAGCTGCAGCAGGGCACGGTGGATGGCGGCGAGATGTCGACGCCGTCGATCGATGCCGCGCTCGGCTTCGACAAGCTCGGCCTGCCCTACTACATGCCCGGCTGGCAGCAACCTTCGGCGGTGCTCGACTTCCTGATGCGCAAGGACAAGTGGGAGGCATTGCCGGCCACCTTGCGCGTCCAGATCGAGACAGCCTGCCGGGCCAACATCGCCTGGATGCTGAGCCGATCGCCGCACATGCAGGGGCTGGCGATCGAGAAGCTGCGCGCCTCGGGAGTCGTCATCCGGCAATGGTCGCCCGAGCTGCTGAAAGCCTTCCGCGTCAATTCCGACATCGTGCTCAAGGAACAGGCCGACCGCGACGCCGATTTCGCAGCGGCGCTCGGCAACCTGCGCACCTTCATCGGCCAGAACGTCGGCTGGCGGAACCTGTCGCGCCTGCCTTAGCCGGGGTTTCCATTCTCGCCCGTGGACGCACGGCGTTCGCATAGTCTTTCTCCTCCCTAGCGAAGCTGGGGAGGTGACCCCGTAGTCGGGGGCGGAGGGGTCATGGGGCCCAGTCCCCCTGCCAGTCCCGCTGCTTATGGCCTCTCCTCGCCGTAAAGCCCTTCGGCTTCGCTCAGGGCAGGGGCCTGCTCCTCCCCAGCGAAGCTGCGGGGAAGCAGGAGAGAGCGCCCCTATGGGAACGCCCTGCCCTTGGACGGGGCCGGTTGCGGGAAGGAGCCGCAAGGGAGCGCGGAACGCAGGCGCGAAATTGCCCGGTCGTGCCTTGCACGACCTCGCGCGGGCGGGCAGTTTGGCCGGGCATGACAATCCTTTCCTCGCACGCCGACACCCGCTCCGACACCTTCAAGCGCAACGCCGAGACCATGCGTGGCCTGGTCGAGGACCTGCGCCGCCGCACGGCCGAGGTACGGCTGGGCGGCGGCGAGGAGTCGCGCAAGCGGCACGTCGCCCGCGGCAAGCTGCTGCCGCGCGAACGGGTGCGGGCGCTGCTCGATCCGGGGTCGCCGTTCCTCGAGCTGTCGCCGCTCGCCGCGCTCGACATGTACGACAACGAGGCGCCGGGCTCGGGCGTGATCACTGGCGTGGGCCGGGTGAGCGGTGTCGAATGCGTGATCGTGTGCAACGACGCCACGGTGAAGGGCGGCACCTATTACCCGATGACGGTGAAGAAGCATCTCCGCGCCCAGGACGTGGCGATGGAGAACCGGCTGCCGTGCATCTATCTCGTGGATTCCGGCGGCGCCAACCTGCCGCAATGGCCGGAAGTATTCCCCGACAAGACCCATTTCGGCCGCATCTTCTACAACCAGGCCAACATGTCGGCGCAGGGCATCCCGCAGATCGCCGTCGTGATGGGCTCCTGCACGGCGGGCGGCGCCTACGTGCCGGCGATGAGCGACGAGACCGTGATCGTCCGCAAGCAGGGCACCATCTTCCTTGCCGGCCCGCCGCTGGTGAAAGCGGCGATCGGCGAGGTCGTGAGCGCGGAGGACCTGGGCGGCGCCGACGTCCATGCCCGCACCTCCGGTGTCGCCGATCACTACGCGCAGAACGACAGCCACGCGCTCGGCATGGCACGGCGTATCGTCGCCAACCTCAACTGGAAGAAGCAGCCCTCGGTGTCGCTGCTCGAGCCGCGCGAGCCGCGGTACGCCGCCGAGGAGCTCTACGGCGTGGTGCCCTCCGACAACCGCACGCCCTTCGACATGCGCGAGGTGATCGCCCGCCTGGTCGACGGCAGCGAGCTCGACGAGTTCAAGCACCTCTACGGAACGACGATCGTCACCGGCTTCGCCCGCATCTGGGGCTATCCGGTCGGCGTGATCGCCAACAACGGCATCCTGTTCAACGAATCGGCGCTCAAGGCCGCGCACTTCATCGAGCTGTGCGGCCAGCGCGGCATCCCGCTCCTGTTCCTGCAGAACATCACCGGCTTCATGGTCGGCCGCAAGTACGAGGCCGGCGGCATCGCCCGCGACGGCGCCAAGATGGTGACCGCGGTGTCGACGGTGAACGTGCCGAAGTTCACCGTGATCGTCGGCGGCAGCTACGGCGCCGGCAATTACGGCATGTGCGGCCGCGCCTACGGCCCGCGTTTCCTCTGGATGTGGCCGAGCGCGCGCATCTCGGTGATGGGCGGCGAGCAGGCGGCGAGCGTGCTCGCCACGGTGCGCCGCGACAACATCGAGGCACGCGGCGGCGCCTGGTCGAAGGCCGACGAGGAGGCGTTCAAGCAGCCGATCCGCGAGGCCTACGAGCGCGAGGGCCATCCGTACTACGCCACGGCGCGTATCTGGGACGACGGCATTCTCGACCCGGCCGACACGCGCATGGCGCTGGCGCTCGGCCTGTCGGCGGCAATGAACCTGCCGATCGGGCAGACCAGGTTCGGCGTCTTCCGGATGTGATCGGACGATGACGGCTCTCGTGAAGACGGCGGTGGCGGGCGGCGTGGCCACCCTGACCCTGAACCGGCCGAAGGAGATGAATTCCTTCGACGGCGACACCGCGCGGGCGATCATCGAGACGGTCGAAGCCTTCGCCGCCGACGCCAGCGTGCGCGTCATGGTGCTGGCGGCGGAAGGACGGTCCTTCTCGGCGGGTGGCGACTTCAACTGGGTGCTGACCTGGCCCGGGCTCGACGCCATCACCCGCCGGGTCGGCGCCGACGTGATGATGGGCGCCGTGCAGGCGGTCTACGACTTTCCCAAGCCGTCGATCGCGCGCGTGCACGGCGCGGCGGTAGGCGGCGGTGTCGGCCTGATGCTGGCCTGCGACTTCGCCATCGCCGCATCGTCGGCCCGGTTCGGGCTGACGTCGGCGCGCAACGGGCTGCTGGCGGGGATCGCCATCCCGGTGCTGATCCAAGCGGTCGGCCCGCGGGTGGCACGCCAGCTCCTGATGCACGGCGGTCTCTTCGACTCGGCAACAGCCTTGCGGTTGGGCCTGGTCGATCAGGTGGTGGAGGCGGACGAGCTCGACGCGGCCATCGCAACGCTGGCTGGCGAGCTGAAGCTCGGCGCCCCGTCGGTGCAGAAGCTCGTGAAGGAGCTGATCACCGCGGTCGATGGCGTGCCGCACGATGCGGAGACCGCGAGCTTCCTGGGCGAGCATGTCGCCAACCAATGCACGACGGACGAGGCGATGGAAGGCATGAAGGCGTTCCTGGACAAGCGCAAGCCGAGGTGGGCGGTCTGATGTTCTCCAAGATCCTGATCGCCAATCGTGGCGAGATCGCCTGCCGCGTCATCAAGACGGCGCGCCGGCTCGGCATCAAGACGGTGGCCGTCTACTCCGATGCCGACCGCAGTGCCCGGCATGTCGCGATGGCCGACGAGGCCGTGCATATCGGCCCGTCGCCGGCGCGCGACAGCTACCTTGTCGGCGATCGCCTGATCGAGGCGGCGCGCCGCACCGGCGCCGAGGCGATCCATCCGGGCTACGGCTTCCTGTCGGAGAATGCCGGCTTTGCCGAGGCCTGCGGCAAGGCGGGCATCGTGTTCATCGGCCCGCCGCCCGCGGCGATCCATGCGATGGGCTCAAAGAGCGAGGCCAAGAAGATCATGGAGAAGGCCCGGGTTCCGCTGGTGCCCGGCTATCACGGCGACGACCAGTCGCCCGACCTCCTGGCGCGCGAGGCCGGCCGCATCGGCTATCCGGTGCTGATCAAGGCGTCGGCTGGCGGCGGCGGCAAGGGCATGCGGGTGGTCGAGGATCCGGCGAAGTTCGCCGACGCGCTGGCGGGTGCCAAGCGCGAAGCCAAGGCGTCGTTCGCCGACGACCACGTGCTGGTCGAGAAGTACCTGACGCGGCCGCGCCATATCGAGATCCAGGTGTTCGCCGACAGCCATGGCGGTTGCGTCTACCTGTTCGAGCGCGACTGCTCGATCCAGCGGCGCCATCAGAAGGTGATCGAGGAGGCGCCGGCACCGGCCATGGACCCGGCGCGCCGCCAGGCGATGGGCGAGGCGGCCGTCGCGGCGGCCAGGGCGATCGGCTACCAGGGCGCCGGCACCGTCGAGTTCATCGCCAACCAGGACGGCACCTTCTACTTCATGGAGATGAACACCCGGCTGCAGGTCGAGCATCCGGTGACCGAGGCCATTACCGGCCAGGACCTGGTCGAATGGCAGCTGATCGTCGCGGCAGGCGGCCCGTTACCACTCGGTCAGAAACAGCTGCGCATCGACGGCCATGCCGTCGAGGTCCGTCTCTATGCCGAGGACCCGGCGCGCAACTTCCTGCCGTCTACCGGCACCCTGGTCCATCTCCGGCTTCCGGAGGAGGGGCCGCACGTGCGTGTCGATACCGGCGTGCGCCAGGGCGACACCGTCACGCCGTTCTACGATCCCATGATCGCCAAGGTGATCGTGCACGATCGCGACCGCACCTCGGCGCTGCGCCGCATGGCGGCCCTGATGGGCGAGACCGAGGTGGTCGGCGTGACCACCAACGCCCAGCTCCTGAAGGCGCTGTGCGCCCATCCGGCGTTCGTCGGCGGCGAGGTCGACACGGGCTTCATCGAGCGTCATCGCGATTCGCTGTTCGCGAAGCTGCAGCCGGCCGACGACCGCGCGCTCGCCGTCGCGACGCTGGCGCGCCTGGTGGAATGGCAGGAGGCCACCGATGCCGCCGCCCGGGCCTCCGGCGATCCATGGTCGCCGTGGACCCGCCAGGACGCCTTCCGGCTACTCGACGAGGGTCACGACGAGGTGCGCTGGAAGGACGCCGAGCGCGAGGTCGTGGTGATGGCCAGGCGCCGGCGCGCCGGCGGCGTCCAGCTCGAGCTGCCGGGTGGGGCGCTCGACGCCGAGGTCAGGCGGCTCGAGGAAGACAGGCTGGCCATTCGCCTGGGCGAGGACACGTTCACAGCATCCGTGGTGTGCCGCCGGACCGGCGAAGGCGTCGACTACACCGTGTTCGCCGATGGTGCCAGCCGCCGGCTGCGCCTCGTCGATCCGCTCGACGTGACGCAGTACGAGGCCGCCGCCTCGGGCGAGGCGGCCGTGCGCGCGCCTCTGCCGGGCAAGATCATCGACCTGCGCGTCAAGGTCGGCGACAGCGTGAGCAAGGGCCAGCCGCTCCTCGTGCTCGAGGCGATGAAGATGGAGCACACCCTCGCCGCGCCGATGGACGGCAAGGTCAAGACGCTGCGCTATGCCGTCGGCGAGCAGGTCGCCGAGGGCGCCGAGCTGGTCGAGTTCGAGGACTGACTGTCGCAACCTGCCTCGATCCTCTCTCGGCGAACCTGCTACCGAGTGGACACATCTCGTCTGCCCGCGCGCCTTTCCGCTATGGGGCAGGGGGCCTCTCGGCATCTGACGAAGAACACCGTCATCCCGACCGGAGCCGAGCGTAGCGAGCGTAGTGGAGGGACCTTTCTTGCCGCGGCAGCGCCAAGATAAGGTCCCTCGACTGCGCCGCCCTCCGGGCGGCTCCGCTCGGAATGACGGAGAAGACTGCATCCTCTCCATGGCAGCGAAGCCGGGGAAGAAGGAAAGAGGTCACCGCACCACCTTGCGATAGAGGTGCCAGGTGGCGTGGCCGAGGATCGGCAGCACGATGGCCAGCCCGATGAGCAACGGGATCGTGCCGATCACCAGGCCTATGGCGATGATCAGCCCCCACGCCGCCATCGGCAGCGGGTTCTGCACGACGGCGTGAACCGAGGTCCGGATCGCGGTGGCGACGCCGACGTCGCGGTCGAGCAGTAGCGGGAACGACACCACGCTGATGACCAGCACGGCCAGCGCGAACAGGAAGCCGAGGCCGATACCGACGGTGATCATCGTCCAGCCCAGTGGCGTGGTGACGGCGTCGCGCGCGAACGCCAGGGCGGAGACCGGCGCGTCGGGGCCGAGCGTCACCGTGTACAGGAGGTTCGCCGCGAACAGCCAGAGCGCGAACAGGGCCAGCAGCAGGGAGCCCAGCACGGCGATCGAGCCCAGCGCCGGCGAGCGCAGCACGCCGAACACGTCCTTCCACGAGGTCTCGATGCCGCGCTCGCGGCGGCGGCTGATCTCGTAGAGGCCGACTCCGAACAGCGGCGCGATGAGGGCGAAGCCGGAGACCAGCGGGAAGATCAGCGGCAGCAGGCCGTAGTCGAAGGCGATGCGCGCCATGATCAGGCCGGCCAACGGATAAAGCAGGCATAGGAAGATGACGTCGGTCCGGCACGCCGCGAAGTCGCGCGCACCCTGGACCAGGGAGTCGCGCAGGTCGGCGAGGCCGATGCGGCGCACGACGGGCGGCGCGGTGTCGCGCGCCTCCCAGGTGCCCTCCATCGAATGGGCCGCCGATCCCATGGCGTGACCCGCCTGCTTCAGCTGGTCCCAGCCCCATTCGACGGGATTTCGGATGTGGTCATGCGTGGCCATGCTTGCCTCCTTGCGAACGATCGTCCCAAGGTCGCAGGCTCGACGTGCCACGACGCCCCAAGCGGTCGCCGGTCACGAGGAGCTGCGAACCACCACATCGCGACTATACGCCTTGGCGGCCGGAAAGTCTTGCCGGACGCCGCCGCCCGAGATCGGCTGCCTCGAGGCGCTCGCGGAATTTGCCAGGACGGGACGCGTTGCGCAGTATCGCGGCCCGGCGGCGGGAGATCGCCTCGAACGATTTGGGAAGGAAACAGATGATGAGATTTACGCGGCGCGCCACCTTGCGCCTTGCTGGAACCGGTGCGGCCACGCTGGCGCTTCCTGCTGCCGCCGAGGCGCAGGACGTGCTGGACAACGTGCGGATCCTGGTCGGGTTCCCGCCCGGCGGCACCGCCGACGTCGTCGCGCGGCAGCTGTCGGACAAGCTGGCGCCAGGCTATGCGCGCGCGGTGATCGTCGACAACCGGCCCGGCGCGGCGGGGCGCATCGCCATCGATGCGCTCAAGGCCGCGCCACCCGACGGCCGCACCATGCTGGTGACGCCAGCGTCGACGATGACGGTGTACCCGCATGTCTACCGGCAGCTGTCGTACAATCCAGCCGACATCACGCCGGTCACCGTGGCGAGCACGTTCGTGCATGCCTTCGCGGTCGGGCCGATGGTGCCGGCGAGCGTCACCAACCTCGCGCAGTTCGCCGACTGGGCGCGGGCCAATCCCGGCAAGGCCAACTGCGGCAATCCGGGCGAGGGCTCGCTGCCGCACTTCCTCACCATCCTGCTGGCCAAGGCGCTCGATGCGCCGATCCAGGCGGTGCCGTACCGGGGCGGCGCCCCGGCGCTCGCCGACATGGCGGCCGGCCAGATCGCCTCGCTGCTGCTGCCCGACGGCGCGTTCCTGGCGTTCAGCCGGGACAATCGCGCCCGCGTCCTGGCCACCAGCGGGACGACCCGCTCGCCGTTCTATCCCGACGTGCCGACCTTCGCCGACCAGGGCGTCAAGGACATCGTCGTGACCGAATGGTTCGGCATGTTCATGCCGCCCGCGACGCCCGCCGAGGTGGTGTCGCGCGCCTCGCAGGCGATCGGCAAGGTGCTGGTCAGCAAGGAGGTTGCCGAGATCTTCGCCAAGTCGGGCATGGTGCCGACGCCGACGACGCCTGCCGAGCTCGCGAAGATGATCAGGGCCGAGACCGCGTACTGGGGCCCGGTGATCAAGTCGACCGGCTTCAAGCCGATCGAGTGACGCCGGCGCGTCGCCGGGAGCGCGCCTCTCCGATGGCGCTCACGAGACCTGTGATCGAGAAGGATGAGCGCCATCGGAGTGGCGCCGTCCGCCGGCTGCTTCACCGTCCAGGCGAGCATGGCCTGGCTGGCGGTGCGCTTCGGGCTGCTACTGCAGGAACTTCAGGTACTGGCCGACGAAGTCGCAGCCGACGCTCTTCGAGTAGGCGTCGATCAGCTTCCGGGTGACTGGTCCAGGGACCTTGCCGTCGGCAACCGGGGCGCCGTTGAAGCTCTTGACCGGCAGGATGCAGAGGCTGGTCGAGGTCAGAAACATCTCCTCGGCATTGGCGGCGTCGAACAGGTCGATGTCGCCGGTCGTGCAGTCGATGCCGAGCCCCTTGGCCATGTCCATGGTCATCTGCCGGCTGACCCCCGGCAGCACGTAGCGCTCCGACGGCGTGAACAGCTGGCCGTCGCGGACGATGAAGATGTTGCTGCCCAGCCCCTCGGCCAGGTTGCCGTGCTCGTCGAGCAGGATCGCCCAGGCGTCGGGGCGCATCGCCTTCACCGGCTTCTCGGCCATGATCATGTTGAGATAGTTGTGCGTCTTGGCGCGCGGCGACAGCATCGAGGGTGCGGTGCGCCGCGTCGTCGTGGTGATCACCTCGGCGCCGTCGCGGAACATCCTGGCCCTCGCGGCGAGGGGCAGGGGCAGCACCTCGATCACGACGTTGGGACCGGTGTGGTCCCAGCCTTCGTCGCCCACCGCGTCGACGCCGCGGCTGACGCGCTGGCCGACCCACCAGTCGCCGACCGCCGGACGCAGGTGCTCGTTGCGCGCCACCACCTCCTCGCTGTGCGCGATCATCTCCTTCGGCCCGATGCCGGGATCGATCTGCAGGTAGCGCAGCGAGCGGTAGAACCGGTCGATATGCTCCTTCAGGCGGAACGGCTGGCCCTCGAAGGTGCGCGTCATGTCGAAGGCGCCGTCGCCGTACTTCCAGCTGCGGTCGCGGAACGGGATCATGACCTGGTTCTCCGGCATGAACTGGCCGTTGAACCAGGCGATGCGTTGGTTGCTGAGCTGGGCCATGGCGTCCTCCTGTGAGGGCAGCCTAGCACGGCGCGCGCGCCGCGCAGCACCGGCGACGCGCGATGGCGGCGATGCGCGGCCGGGGCTTCGCGCGGCTGGCCTGGATTTCCATGGAGCCGGAAGCTTCCGTGGAAATCCGGGTTAGAGCAGCTCGGCGCGCGCCATCAGGTCGGGCCGGTTGTTGCGCACGTTGCCGACGTCCTTCGTCACCGCCCACAGGTCGATGGCGCCGGGGTAGGGCTTCATCAGGTCGGCCGCCGCCTCGGGCGGCAGGCGCATCCAGTCCTCGAACTGGCTCTCCTCGAGCACGACCGGCATGCGGTCGTGATAGGCGGCGGTGCCCGGCGCCGCCTCGGTCGTGACGATGGAGAAGCTGGTGACCGCCGGCCGGCCGTCGCCGCGCCACACGTCGTAGACGCCGGCCAGCGCGAACGGCCGGGCGACGGGCGCGAAGTGGTACGGCTTCCTGGTCTTCGCATCGAGCTTCTGCCATTCGTACCAGCCGGTCGCCGGCACCAGGCAGCGCCGCTTCCTGAACGGCTCGCGGTAGGTCGCCGCGGTCCGGATGGTCTCGGCCCGTGCGTTGATCGTGCTGTAGGGCCGCTTGTCGAGCTGGTCGGGCTTCAGCCAGAACGGCACCAGGCCCCAGCCGGCCAGGATCATCTCGCGGCCGTTTCCTGCCGGCCGGATGATCGGCATGGTATGGGTCGGCGCCACATTGTAGCTCTCGATCAGCCCGTCCGGCGGCTCCTCCGGCATGGTGAGGCGGTAGAGCTCGACGATCTGCTTCCAGGTGAGGGCGTAGGTGTAGCGTCCGCACATCGCGCTGGCCTGCCATGCCCGGCCAACGCGTGCAAGCGCTGCCGCGGAACCCGCTGGCGGAACCTTTACCGGTCGGCTGCATTGCTTCAGGTGCCGGCGCTCCCCCAATCGCCGGCGCCCGCCCCGGGACCATCATCCCCCGCTTGAGCATGCCCGGGGCGGGTCGGGGGAGGAACTCGCCCCCGCTCGGGCGATTTTGCCGTTTGGCAGACTCGCACGCCTCGGCTAGGCCTTGCGGACAGCCAGCCTGCAGGAGCGTTCGAGATGGCGACGTATTTCGCGAAGTTTGCCAAGGGCCGCCCATACGTCATCGATGCCGACGGCAAGGACGTGCCCGGCGCGGTGGTCAGGCGGCTCAATTTTCCCATGGGGCCGGTCGACGTCGTCGAAGGCCGCAAGTGGGGGCCCGAGCATCGGCCGCCCACGGTAGATATAGAGGTGAACGGCGCGGTGGTCCGCGCCGTTCCCGTTCGGTCGACCAAGCAGCCCTAGCTCGAAAGCGTCGGAGCCTTGCCGGCGCGCGTTCCTGCCCGAAGCCCGCTTCTACCAGCGGTTGGAGGGCGCCGTTGCCGCGCCGATGGCGGCGCCGCCGAGCCCGCCCACCACCGCACCGGCCACCGGGTTGCCGGCCGCCGCGCCGACCAGCGCACCGCCGCCGGCACCGATCGCGCCGCCCGTCAGCGCACGGTCGACAGGCCGGTCGCCGCATGCTGCCGTCGCGGTCGCCAGCGCGGCAAGGACAGCCAGGGTCATCGTCGTGCGCAACATGCTCTTTCTCTCCTTGGGATGGATATGCACCGACAACGTCGCCAGGGCGCGACGGTTGCTCGCCGCTCGCCGCCGGGGCGCGGCGCGATCGATCCGTGATGACGAGCGCCTGGTGTCCCGCGAGGAGGACCTGAGCGAGAGAGGTCGCTTGCCAAGCTGCGGTCGCACCGCTAAATGCTGCCGCTTGCCCGCTTGGGGGATAGTTTAACGGTAGAACAACCGGCTCTGACCCGGTTAGTCTAGGTTCGAATCCTGGTCCCCCAGCCAATCCCCCGGCGGCGATTCTCCCTGCGCTGGCCTCCCAGACCCCCGTCATCGGCACACCGCCACTGGCTTTCCGAGCGCCGGTCAACGCCGGTGGAGGCATCGGTCACGACCGATCCATGCACAGGCCGCAGATCGGATTGTCTCTGAGCGAAGGGCTCGCCGCCGGTCCCAACCTCGGTTACCATTGGGTGAAGGAAAAGAGTAGGCGAATGGCCGGGGAACCCACCAAGGGAGGCTGGCACAGCGGTCGGTTCGCGCACACTTTTGCCGCCATCGATCTCGGCACCAACAATTGCCGGCTCCTGGTGGCGCGGGCATCGGTCGACGGCTATCAGGTCATCGATGCCTATTCCCGGCCGGTCCGGCTGGGTGAAGGGGTGGCGCTGAGCGGCGCGTTGTGCGGCGATGCGATCGAGCGCACCTTGCATGCGCTGTCCGTCTGCGCCGGCAAGATCGAGCGCAATCGCGTCACCATGGCTCGTCACATTGCCACCGAAGCCTGCCGCCGCGCCTGCAACGGCGAGGACTTCCTCGCGGTCGTGAAAGAGCGCACCGGGCTCTGCTTCGAGGTCATTGACCCGGCCGAGGAGGCGCGGCTGGCTCTGGCGAGTTGCGAGAACCTGCTCGATTCCGAGATTCCCTACGGCTTGCTGATCGACATCGGCGGTGGCTCCACCGAGGTGAGTTGGATTCGCGTCTCCCGCCGCGACGACCGGCTGGGCGGCGTCGCCACCGAGATCCTCGACATGACCTCGGTGCCGTGGGGCGTCGTCACGCTGACCGAGTCGTGCGTGAAGGGCCTGCCGCGCGAGCAGCCGCCGACGCGCGCCTGCTACGACGACATGATGGAGCGCATCCGCGCCGACCTGCGGCCATTCTGCCGCAAGCACGAGATCGGCGGCGCGATCGCCCGCGGCGAGGTCCAGATGATCGGCGCCTCGGGCACGGTGACCACGGTCAGCGCCCATCACCTCGGCCTCAAGCGCTACAACCGCGTGCTGGTCGACGGCTCGCGCATCGGCCACGATTCGATCCTGCGCATCTGCGACCAGCTCTCCGTCAAGTCGGTGGCCGAGCTCACCGAGGTACCGTGCATCGGCAACGACCGCGCCGACCTGGCGCTGGCCGGCGGCGCCATCCTCGAGGCGGTTTGCCGTCAATGGCCTGCGCCGATGGTGCGTGTCGCCGACCGCGGCCTGCGCGAGGGCGTCCTGATGGAGCTGATGCGCCGCGCCGATCGAGAAGCCGATCCGTTCCGGCAACCGAGGCACTGATCTGCGATGGCAAAAGGCAAGGGAGGCAACCGGTCGGGATCGAGCATACCGACCGGGCGGCAAGCCACGGTCCGGGTCAAGACCGCGCGCGGCCGCACCGTGTCGTCGCAGCGCTGGCTGCAGCGCCAGCTCAACGACCCCTACGTCGCCGAGGCCAGGAAGCGCGGCTACCGCTCGCGTGCCGCCTTCAAGCTGCTGCAGCTCGACGACCAGTTCCATTTCCTGAAGCCTGGCGCCCGCGTCGTCGATCTCGGCGCTGCGCCGGGCGGCTGGACCCAGGTCGCGGTCGAGCGGGTGAAGCCGGGCCAGGCCGGCGGAAGCAAGCGCGGCGGTGTCGTGGTCGGCCTCGACATCACGCCGGTCGAGCCGATCGCCGGCGCCACCGTGCTGGCCAAGGATTTCTACGACGACGATGCGCCCGCGATGCTGACGGAATTGCTCGGTGGGCCGGCCGACGCGGTGCTGAGCGACATGGCGGCGGCGGCGACCGGCGAGACCCAGGTCGACCACCTGCGCATCATGGCGCTCGCCGAGACCGCGCACGACTTCGCCCGTCAGGTCCTCAAGCCGGGCGGCACCTTCGTCGCCAAGGTCCTGCAGGGCGGGACCGAACGCACCCTGCTCGACCTGCTCAAGCGCGACTTTGCCAAGGTGCGCCACGTCAAGCCGCAGGCGAGTCGCGCCGACTCGGCGGAGATGTATGTCGTGGCGACGGGGTTTCGCGGCGGGCAGCAGGGCTAGGGTCAGCGGCTGGGGGCGCACCACTGCGGTGGCGCGCCTCTTCCTGCCTTCGAGAAAGACCGCGCCACTGGAGTGGCGCGCCCCCAGCAATGAACGCATGCTCGCGGCATTCGGAATGACAACGAGGCTGTCATCCTTATATGAGCGATAAGGAGTCAATGGGTGGGGTTGGCTTTTTTTGTCACTCAGTCATTTGGCAAGCTCGACGATGGAAAGCAGTGAGCGCCGGGCGCAAGCGAGGTCAAGGCTGGCCG
>Ga0268299_1000700_pt1 | contig 89114 bp, 99 predicted proteins | sample NOBtaG_FD_193484 | JGI IMG/M metagenome (GOLD analysis project Ga0268299, IMG submission 193484) | Activated sludge microbial communities from bioreactor in Nijmegen, Gelderland, Netherland - NOB reactor | ecosystem: Engineered > Bioreactor > Aerobic > Activated sludge | place: Netherlands... | reverse complement strand
TATGGAGGGATCAGGCTGCTGTTATATTTGATGCCCGATCAAGACCGATCACGTACTTTCGGCACTTTGACCTCAATACCACCAAGACCCGTTTGAATCGAACGCTCCGGTAGATAACCATTTCTGACAACCGCCGTTCTACCCTCATCGGTCTTTAAACCACCATGTTGATGGATAAAGCTGGCTACTTCCGCTTCAATCGCCGCCGCCAGCATCTTGCGCGCGCCTTCCCGAAGCACTTCCTGTAACGGATCACTTTGTTCTGGTTTATTCAGATTAAAAACATTACTATCTGTCATGCGGTGTTTTCCTTGTTTTGTTGGTTGATCTGCCCAGATCCTCAACAACAGATTACACCGCTTCCTTCCCCAATGTCATACACCAGAAATGATCATAGCTCCAGGCCACATCCTTTGTTGTTACGATACTATGACGATTAAAATTTACCTGTATTCTCTGATGGAGAAATAACGCTGGCTTTTTCAAGTTGAAGATTTTCGGATGTTGCTTTCGATTCTGCAACGGATTTTCCTACGGTTAATTCATTCGCCATCGCATTATGAAAAACCGCTTTCTCTTCATATTCCTCGGCAGCCATTTCGTACTGTCGAATTTTAAATTCAATCCGCGATTTTGCACTTCTTTGAGTCTTGCTAAACTGTGACGAAAAGGAACTGTTTTCCAGAATTTCTCTTTGTTCATGCGCTTTAGCCCGCATTCCGGCAGCCATATTTTCATATTTGCTGGCCAAGGTTTCATGATCCTGATTATCAATAGACTGAAGTTCAGCACCAGCTCCGGCAAGATCCACTGATGTTTGATTGTTTGTAGAAGCACAAGCTGCCAACAGTGCGGACATACATAACAAGACCAGATACTTTATTATCGATACGAGCAGCTGCAAGACAGAAGCGTTTTCGGTTTTTACTGACATGACGTTAATCTCCGTATATAAAAATGCATTCTGTTTGTTCAACAAAGTGCTGAAAAAACAGAACAACTCATCTGCACGATAAAAAAGCCGCCGGGAAAAATTTTCCTGGCGGCTTCAGTTTCACAGGGATGGATACATCTTCATGTGCGATTTATTTACAAACCACTGGTTCCGTTTGACCTGATCCTTGCTTTATTCAGCTGATCACTCATCGGGACGGATTTTGCGGCAGAATTCATGGATGCCTGTTCGGCAGCGATTGCGCTATGGTAAGCTGCTTTTGCCAGATTATCCTGAGCGACCTGATCGTACTCCTGAATTTTATTTACGATGCGTGATTTGAGATATTTCCCATTTCTGCCAAGGAAACTGGTGCTTGGCTTGTTTCTGAGAACTTCTACCTGCATTTCTTTTTTATCCTGCATTTCTCTGGCCAAGCGTTTGTGCTGCTCAGCTATCGCGGCATGATCGAGATAACTATTATTGCGCGCTTGATTGACCGATTGCATGTTGACGCCTTCATCTGATGCAAAGGTATTGACCGATAAGCCGATAGTTACGAAAAAAGCCAGCAATGAAAGAATGATCAGAGATTTTCCTGTTTTCATAGTAGCAATGACTCCAAGTAAATTAACACGGCACCATACTAATAAACTCTGATCAATGCGTATATTGGGGAAACTCTTGTTTTACGCTAAGGGAAACCATTAGATGCTGATATAGAAAACATAAAATTGTAATCACCCGAAAACAACAGTCGAGGATCAGTGCAAAAAACCGATGCAATGAATGCGGTATTTCAGTTCTGTGCTGATATGTTTTTCTAACAGGTTGCTAATGGTTTCACTTAGATAAAAATAAGTGTATCCCCGATTTTTTTCATTGCGTGACTTATCTAGAATAATTACCGTGATGATATTTATTTCAGGAGCAATGATCATGAAAACAGGAAAAAGCGGGTTAGCAAAATGGACGGTCTTATTTGCACTGGCAGCAATTGCACTGCCCATCAGTGGTTTTTCTGCCGAACAAGACGTGCAATTCAGTTCAGTAACAATGAACAGTAACGGAACGGTTAATCATGACGCATTGGCTGCTTACTATGAAAAACATGCTGATGATATGCACGCCAGAATAGAAGAACAGGTTGAAGCGCTGAGTCACAAGCCTAAAAGCAGTTTCTTTGGAAAAAACGGACAAAATATTAAAAAGCACGTTGAATATAAAATCCATGAATTTGAAAAGGAAGCCGAAGAAAGTTTGAAAAAAGCTGCATATCACAAAAAAATGGCCGAGGGACAGTCATTTCGTCCAGCACTCGCCACTTCAGGTAAAACGAAAAGTTAAGCAATCCGGTTAACAAACCAGAAAGTATTTGAATCAATCTTAAATCCAAACCTCCGAGCTTCAGCAAAAGACCCACTACGGTGGGTTTTTTGTTGCCTGACGCACCGGCACTGCTTTCTTCTATTCGTCCGAATGGGTCGGCATGGTCGGATTGCCGTTTCTGTTACCTTCCTCAATCAGATAATGGCAAAGCCGCCACGTATGATAAGTTGTACGTTCCAGCCAGCGGATCGCTTCCAATGCTTCCAGCGCATCGCCTGGACTGCGCATACCGCCCGCTGTCTGGCGCAAAATAGCCAGACGATCATCGCGACGCAACTCGGCGAGAGCCTGCGCTTGATGTTCCAGCTGCGCCAGCCAGCCACCCGCCGCCCGTTCAAGCAACCCCTGACGAGCCAGTTCCAGAGATTTCTGACAATATTTCAGCGCACCTTGCAGGGGCGGCTGAGCCAGAACATTTTGCGCTGCTGCGGATAAATTCATACGGGCAACCAAACGCTCCAGATGGTCGATCGCATGTAACTGGGCAATTCGCGCGCAGGACAAAGGCTCATCATCAGCGACTGGTGGAATTGTCGCAAAAAAATGTTGCGTCTTTATCAGGGCATCCTTGATTTCCACACGTTGTTGCACACTGATCCGGGTTACTGCGCTGCTCATGAGTTTATTCAGTTGATGGGTTGTTTCGAGCGCCGTATCAATCAAAGTCCGCCGCGTTGACTCCAGTGCAACTGCCGGCACCTGCAGCAAGGTATCGTCCAAATGGCGAGTAAGCCGCGGCCCTTGCTCAGGTAACAACCGCTCAATCCTGTTCGCGAAGGTGCGACTGAAAGGTAGAAAAAGTAACACGCCCACGGCAATGAAGGCTGTATGAAAGGCTGCCAGACTGATCGCACCCGACTCTAATCCGATTTGCTGTTGCGCCATCCGCAGACCCCACAAAAAAACAGGCAGCATGAGCAGGGCAATGATTCCGGTTGCCAGATTGAATGCGATATGCGCCAACGCCGTTCGTTTAGCAGAAACGTTACCGCCGATAGCCGCCAGCGCTCCGGTAATAGTCGTTCCAATGGCCGCGCCGATCACGAGCGAAGCAGCCTGGTCAAAATTAATCACATCGGTGTGCAGAGCTGTCAACGTTGTGGCAACCGCAGCACTGGAAGACTGCATGACGACTGTCATCAATATACCGATGACCACAGCGATTAAATGTCCCATTACTCCCGTTGAGGGTAACGCCGCCAGATCAAATGTGCTGGCGATTTCCTGCATGGTTGTTTGTAAATGGTCGATTCCCACGAAAATCAAACCAAACCCTGCCAGCGCCAACCCGAAAGATCGCCAACGGCCGTGAGAAAGCAACCGTAACAAAGCGCCGACCCCGATCAACGGCAAAGCGTAGAAACCCAGGCTCACTTTCAGACCCAGCACCGATACAATCCAACCAGTGCCCGTTGTTCCCAGACTTGCGCCAAACACAACGCCTATTGCTTGCGGAAAAGTCAATAAACCCGCGCTGACGAAACCGATCAGCGTTACGGTCGTCGCGCTGGATGACTGCACCATCAGCGTGACCAGCGCACCTGAAGCAAAAGCTTTATAGGGAGTACCGGTAAAGCGCATCAACGCACGCCGCAGCGCATCGCCCGCCATGGCCTTAAGCCCGTCGGTCAACAATACCATGCCCATTAGAAATAAACCGATGCTTCCCAGCAGTTGAAAAATCATATTCTTCTTACTCCAGTTTCCTGCGTTGAGGGTTTAAATGATTACGCAAATGACACTCAGCGTGTCATTTCTCTCATTCTCTATTCCTTCCGTACCATTGTCCAATAGCTTAACAATTTTGAATCATTAAGATAGTCACCTATGAAAATGCTGATCTCGCATTGATTGACATTAATGTTTCAGCTGCGATTGTCACTGATCATGAATCCAAGCGTATGCATCCTGCCCGGTATTTTTATTAACACGTTTTGACTATATTTTCAAAGGAGAAACCGGAAATGAAAAAACAGACACATCTGACTTTGACAGCAGCGCTTATCGCCACAATCGGCATGACTTCCGCTGGATTTGCGAATGCCGCAATTACATTTGGCGATGGCGGCGCATCTCTTCAGTCCATATTGAATGGTATAACCGTAGCACCGATCAGCAATGTCAGCAGCACAAACGTTAATACTGACCAGCTTAATGCGGACAGCTACTGGCAGATATCCGGAAGCGGCGGTTCATTCGCTCAGATCATTGTCGAACTTGCGGGCAATGCCAATACCAATACCATCGGCATCTATGATGCGACTAATCCATCTAAAATGGTTACGCTGTTTTCAGGAATAGAAGGCCCTGGTGCTCAGAAACTGCTGACTTTGGGCAACGATGGCTCGGTAATCATCAACTTTACCGATACCGGTGTTGATTTTGCAGGCAATGCTTTCGGGTACTTTTTAAATACCGGAACAACCATTTTTTACAGTGATAAAAATTTAAATACCGACGGCATCGATCACATGGTTGCTTTCCAGGGAAAGGGCATTGACACCATTGATCTTCCCGCAACGCTTCCCGGTATCTGGAGCACAAATGAATATATCCTGGCATGGGAAGACCTGCCCGGCGGAGGCGACCTGGACTACAACGATTTTGTATTGATCGTCGAATCCGTGAATCCTATGCCGGAACCATCCATGCTGGCGTTACTCGGTATCGGTTTACTGGGACTATTCGGCGGATCCCGCTCACGCAACAGCTGATAAACCTGTCAATATAAGTGCAGATAGATACTATGCACGGTCACCTTTGAAAACCGGCAAGATGTCTGGCATGCCGCGATCCGCCAGAAAATCCGGTCGCGGCGGCTTTCCACCGAAGAGCGCTACCAGGCGGTTACTGCACGCGTTATAAACGATAAAGAAATTGCTTCGTGGAAAAGGTGTAATGTTGCTGTTGGAGCCATGCATCGTATTGCAATCGAACAGAATGACAGTTCCGATGGGCCCCGTCGGGGTTTCAATGCCGCCAGCTCCGGTTAAAGCCTGCAAATTATTGTCATCTGGCACTCCATATTCCTGCTGTTTCAGCGACTGCATATAATGCTTGTCCGGTGTTTCACCGACGCAGGCGACATATTTACGGTGTGAACCAGGAATCAACATTAACGGCCCATTAAACCCGTAATTGGGCATCAATACAATCGACATTGATAAGGCGCGCATACGCGGCATGCCGTCCTCGACATGCCAGGTTTAAAAATCGGAATGCCAGTAAAACGCTTTCCTACAAAAAGCGGCTTTGAAATTGAGACGTGACTGATGGATGTAAACCGCCTCACCCAGCAAGAAGCGCGCGATACCTACTAAACGATGGTTGCAGGCCAGCTGCAAGAAGAATTTGATGGACTTTAAAAATTGATCGAAGCGCTCCGTTACCAGGCTCTTGAATGAGTAATTCAGGATCGATGGCACCGATCCTGCTGTCGTCTTGCAGTGCTTCCATTTCGCGCTGCAGGCAGGCGACCTCACTTGATGTCAGAATATCCGGAAGCGTCAGGAATCCATTCTGGGCATAGTTTTCCGTTTGTGCGCGAGTCAGGGGCGATTCAATTGTCCATTCGCTGTAAACGATCGGATCCCGCCGCGCCATCACCCTGGGTGCTGTATCCAGACGCGATGGGTAATGATCAGTTTGAGTTGCGGGAAAATCCTTCTGCTGTAGCTTTTCTTTCATGTGATTGTTCTTTCATGCCATTTCAGATTATTCAATTGTTTCGGCTTCCAGAGGGTATGCACCGGATTCGTCATGTGTTTTGCGACCGTTAAGCGGCGGATTGAAGACACACGCCAATTCCAGCTCGGTGTCGGCACACAGTACATGTTTGTCATGCTGATTCAGAACATAGATCGTTCCTGGCGTGATCGGATATTCCTGTCCATCGTCGACCGTCTTGACCATTCCTCGGCCAGAAATACAATAAACCGCTTCAAGATGATTCTGATAGCACATCTCGGTTTGTGTTCCGGCGTAAATCATTGTGATATGGAATGAAAAACCCATACCGTCATTTTTCAACAACAGACGGGTACTTTCCCAGTTTTTCGAGACGATCCGGCGTGAAGAATTGCGTGCCTCTTTCAAATTACGGACGATCATGATGATCAGGCCGCCGCAACGCTTTCGTCCAGAATCTTCAGGCCGCGTGTCAGATCCTCATGACTGATTGTCAGCGGACACAGGCATTTGACAACTTCGCCACCGGGTCCACTGGTTTCAATGATCATGCCGCGGGCGAAAGCGGCGCGACTGACCGCAGAAGCCAGCTTGCCGCTGCCGCAGTCTATACCTTGCATCAAACCACGTCCTTTCACCCTGAGAAGATCCTTGTCATGCTTCTCGGCGATGGCGCGCAAATGTTGAGTCAATATCGCCGCCTTATCCTGAACTGATTTGGCGAATTCATCATCGCGCCAGAAAGTCTCGATTGCGGCAGTGGCGGTGACAAAAGCATGTTGTTGCCACGGAAGGTGCCATTATGCTCGCCTGGCCCCCAGATATCGAGATCACGTTTAATCAGCGTAACAGCGAAGGGAAGACCGAATCCGGAAAGTGATTTTGACAAAGTGACGATGTCCGGTTTGATATCCGCCGCTTCGAAGCTGAAAAAGCCGCCGGTGCGACCACAGCCCGCTTGAATATCATCGATTATCAATAGCATAGCATTGTTCTGACATAAGCGTTGCAGCCGCTGCAACCATTCAACGGACGCCACATTGAGCCCGCCTTCCTCTGTACGGTTTCGAGAACGACTGCGGCAGGATGATCGAGTCCACTGCTGGCATCACCCAACACTTTTTCAAAATAATCCATGGTGTCGACGTCACCACCCATATAACCGTCATAAGGCATTGCAGTAACGCCTGCCAGCGACATGCCCGCACCACCGCGATGATGCTCGTTCCCGATTGCCGCCAGCGAACCCAGTGTAACGCCATGAAAGCCGTTGGTGAAGGGTACAATTCGAGAATCAGGCGTTTGCCTAAAGCCCTGCCCCGTGCGATTCGATCCACAGCAACTTGCCAGATGAATAGCGTTTCAGGTTCATCCGGCAGCCGATATCCCGAAGCGAAGCCAATAACTTTGCCTTCCTGCTCAGCAAGGGCGGAGGTTGCCGAAAAGTGTGTACACTGCAACAAATTGCAATAAAGCGAGTTTCGGTCGAGTGGAGGACAGTTAGCGATCAGTGCGTTGACCGAGGCGCCATCCGTAACACAAGGGGGACGAATAACAACATCGTTGAGCGTTTCTACTTCTAATTTCGGATTCTGTGGCTCACGCTCAATCGACATGAACTTTCGATTTTTGGAACACTGCATATGCCCCACCCATAGGAGGTAGCCCCTCCTGTCAAATCCGCAGGCGGTCTAAACAAGGTAAAGCAGCATCATTTTCCACAAAATCTGTTTTTATAATTAATTTTTATAATCAGTTGGTTATATATATCGACGTAACACTGTAATGTCATGCAAAAAATTTTTATTTTTTTGAACTTATCGCTCGTTCGAATATGTATGCGCCAGAACCGGGTTCCAAATTCTGGATGGATTACCCGGTAGCGTTTTTCCCCACTCATTGATCTATCTCTTTTGTGACCTGATCAGATCGTCACCCAAGTTTCCGGATACCCCTTTCATCTGACATAACAGTGCGTATTGGACTGCTGACAGAGACGATGAATGGATAAATTCATTTTTGCGTTACCAGACCGCAAATCCTGGTAGCAGAAAATGAGTAAATCATGATATATATGGCAAACCAATCACATGATTTGCAACCCTTATCACCAACAGAGTAATGCATGGATTTAGAACAGGAAATTATTAATGTGATTCGGGATGAACTGGCATTAGGAGAGCGCGCTGATGGCTTCAATGCTTTCACAGCATTCGATGACATCCCGGAGTTTGATTCCATGTCAGTAACCACCCTGATCACCGCATTAGAAGAAAAATATGACTGTACGTTTGAGAACGATGAGACCAGTGCGGAAATATTTCATAACATCAGAAGCTTAACAAAATTTGTTGAATCCAAGTTACGCTGATTGATCAAATTTTTACATCACGCTTATTCCGGATCTTTCTATGGATAGTTTCGATGGGTTTTTTATTGAAAAATAAGAAAAAGTGGTACTTGCGGGTACAGAATAGCAAGTCAATGTTTTTACTCTATAGGATGGCCAGATTGAGATGAATAATATTGCTGAAATGCTCCGTATCCGTGCACTTGAAACACCCGACAAAATCGGGATCAGATATCTTGAACACGATTTATCATGGAAAGCGCTGTACCGGCATGCATACTATCTGAGTCAGAAGCTGCACGATGCGCATATCGGCAAGGGCGATGTTGTGGGTATATATATTCCACACAGTCTTGGTCAGGTCATCTCAATATTTGCGGTAGCGCTTCGCGACGCAGTTTTTACGATCATCAATCCACAACTGGCGCCTGATCAGGTAAAACACCAGGTTCAGGATGCTTCCATGAAAGCAGTTGTCGGTTCACATGATCTGCTCTCGCCCATGGCAGATTTCTTCGCAAACCGGCAGATGCATGTGGAGATCATCGAGGCATCAAGCCAGCCTTTATCGGACAGTCATTTTCACTGCGACCTGAGCGTCAGTACTACGACCAATATTCCTGCTGATGTATCGAACTATATTTATACTTCCGGCTCGACTGGTCTTGCAAAAGGCGTGGTCGTCCCGCATCGTACGTTGCTGGATGGCGCCCGGATTGTTAGCAATTACCTCAGGATCACCTGGAACGATAGTATTCTGAGTATATTGCCATTCAGTTTTGACTACGGTTTGAACCAGTTAATGAGTTGTGTGTATACAGGCGCAACAATCACCCTGCACCAATTCATTTTCGCCAGGGATCTTGTTGATATTCTGGCTCGTGAAGCGATCACGGGTTTAGCTGTGGTGCCATCGGTATGGTCAAAACTGTTAAAACCCGGATTGAAAAAAGACAACGATTTCGATCATCTGCGGTATGTCACTACAGCAGGCGGTTTTCACCCCCCTGAACTTCTTAAAAACGTGACGCAGTTCTTCCCCGGAACCGAAATTATTGTCATGTATGGCCTGACTGAATCATTCAGATCGACTTATTTACCGTTCTCCGAGATATTCAATCGACCGGGCTCCATCGGCAAAGCCGTTCCGGAAGTGGAAATACTCGTACTTAACAAAAGCGGGACGCGTTGCAAGCCGGGCGAGAAAGGCGAACTTGTTCATCGCGGTGCTTTCATCACCTATGGTTATTTAAATAATCAGGAGCTCAATGCGAAAAAATTCATTCGGCTTCACATGGGCGACTCGTCCTGTCTTCCTGAAGTCGCCGTCCGTTCCGGGGATCAGGTATCCGTGGATGAAGAGGGTTACATCTATTTTCACGGCCGCATGGACATGCAGATCAAGAGCAATGGGTATCGCATCAGTCCCGATGAAGTCGCGCGGGCTATTCTATCAACACCTGGACTGGCGCAGGCGGTTGTCTTCGGATTGCCTGACGAGACGATGGGAGAAGCGATTCATGTCGCATACGAAACTTATAGCGGCGAGAATATCGATATCATGGAAATCAAGCGTCATACAAAATCAGCTTTGGCCAGCTATGCTACCCCGCATCATTACCACTTCTACGAAAAGATACCACTCACCCCGAATGGCAAAATCGACTTTACATCACTTAAGCGAAATGCTGCCGGCAAATAGTGATTTTTAAACATTGAACGTTAATCTGAGAGCTTTAAGCCGATGAACGCAAATGATAAGCTGACGATATTACTGGGTGGCATTGGCGGAGACTCACATTCGGTGGGTTTGACCATACTTCGTCAAGCGCTGTCCGATCGATATCAGGTGTTCTATTTAGGCATACAAAATCCGCTCGAAAGCTTTTTTCAGCATGTTCCACTTTGTAATGCGGTTATGATCTCGTGCATGGATGGTCATGCCCGGCGTTATCTTACAGAGTTCCCAGCCATGCTCAGAGCCCGGAAAAATATCTCGCAAAACTGGTATCTGGGCGGAAATCTTACCATCGGCGATGGCGCAGGCTGCGAAAGAATGTTCATCGAAATGGGTTTCCATGGCGTATTCCCCAAGTATGTCGATCTACAGGTTGTGCTGGACATGCTAGAAAGAGATCTCCAGGGTGCCGCCCCGGTGCGGAATAACATCGAAATCTGGAATAGAGCTCGAGAAGTCCATGTCACCGCATTCGTTGATCAGTCGGAAGATAAAATACCTGCGGATGCATTCGAAAAATTGCGTAAAGAAGTGCTTCCGGCTTGGAAAACCGGGCATGCAGCCAGGAATATGGAAGCAAACGCCGCTTTTCTCAAGGATCAGCCTTCCTTCAGCACGCTCCAGCGCCAGGTGCTGGACGGCAAAAGAGGCATACTCGTCCAGCCACGTTGCGGCGTTGGCCTGGTCGACCAGCAGATCAAGCTGTTTAAGTCTTTCAAGGCAATTGGGGTGCCGGTTCTCTCCTACCAGGTTGATTCCTACACCAGAAACAACAATTATGCAGCGGCAGAAGAGGAAATACGGCACAGCAGTTTGTTTGAGAGCGCCATCAATGGTTTCCCGGTCGTCAATCATGGTGTACCCGCGCTGAGACGCATCATCAGTGAAACGCGCGTGCCATTACAGACGCGTCACAGCACCAGGGAGCCCCGATTATTAGCCGAGATTTCCTATGCCGGCGGCGTTACTTCATTTGAAGGCGGCGCGATCTGCTACAACATTCCCTATTACAACAACTATCAACTGACGGAATCGATTCCGGTCTGGCAGTACGTAGACCGACTTACAGGTCTGTATTACGAGCGTTTCGGCATAGTTCTGGATCGGGAATTCTTCGGACCGCTGACTGCCACACTGATCCCGCCAAGTCTCGCTATTTCCACTGGTATTCTGGAATCACTGCTGGCTGTTCAGCAAGGGGTGCGCTGTGTCAGCATAGGCTATGCTGAACAAGGCAACCGTATTCAGGACATAGCCGCCATTCGAACTATTAATAAGATTGCCATAGAAATTATAAAGAATGCAGGTTACGATGGCATCCAGGTGAATTCCATCTTCCACCAGTACATGGCGGCTTTTCCCCCGCTCCCTCACTTAGCTGAAGAATTGATTCGAGAATCGGCGATTACCGCTGCGTTATCGGGAGCAACCCGGATGCTGACCAAAACGCCCGTGGAAGCATACAAAATCCCAACCATGCGCGACAATATCGAAGGACTGCTGCTCAATTTCTCCGGAATACAAAAAGCTCCGGAACAAACACTGGATGAACTGCGTATAGCAGGAGAATGTGAAATTATCGAGAAGGAAGTATGGGCTATCATTGATGGCGTCATTCAGTGCGGCAAAGGAAATGTGGCGTCAGGCATAGTGAAGGCGTTTCAGGTCGGTATGCTGGATATCCCATTCGCCCCCAGCGTGCATAACAGAGGTGAAGTAATGACTGCCAGAGATTGCGAAGGTGCAGTGCGTTTTATCCGAACCGGGAAGCTTCCATTTGATAAAGTACTGAGGGAATTTCATGCAGAAAAGATGAATGATCGCTGCCGCCGGGAGAAGGTGATTAAAGGCAAGGATGATCACGTTCTTGTTGAGCGGGATGTGCTCAGCATCGCACGCGGGCAATATGAGCACTGGCCACTTTTCGCCTGAAGACACCTATTGCTGTTGCCGGAACATGGATTACACAAAGATCTGCGCAGGCGGGGGATGCCCAAGGAATGCGATGGGACTGGTGGTATAACCGTAAGCGCCCGACTGGTAAACGGCAATCAGGTCACCCGGTTGCGCCACCGCCAATTCCATCTGTGCGACCAGGATATCCAGCGGCGTGCAAAGCGGCCCGACCACATTGGCCACTTCGCGTTTGGAACCGACAACGCGATTCGCAACAACAACCGGAAAATTTTTACGCAAGACCTGGCCAAAATTGCCACTTGCCGCCAGATGCTGGTGCAAGCCGCCATTCGTCACAATATAGACCTCGCCGCGTGATATTTTACGATCCACAACCTCGCAGACATAAAGACCGGCTTCACCAACAAGATAACGGCCCAGTTCGATCGCAACGCGTGCTGTCGGCAGTCTCGCAGCGACATCCCGGATTCTTGCTTCCAGGTTATCCGCAATCGGCGCAAGATCAAGGTGCTGATCACCCGGAAATAAAGGTATGCCGAATCCCCCGCCGATATTGAGAATGCTGACGGGTTGAGGCGCAAACTCAGCCAGATGAAAACCAAGGTTAACTGTCTTATTATGCGCATCGATGATGCTCTCAGGATTCAAGTTCTGCGATCCACAGTAAATGTGAAAGCCCCGAAAGTCGAGTCCCAGCTCGCCCAGCCGTTTTAACATAGACGGCACACGTTCGGAATCCACACCGAACGGTTTCGGGCCGCCACCCATTTTCACACCGGATGACTTTAATTCGAATTCGGGATTTACCCGGACTGCAACGTGGGGCTGAATACCCAGCTGCTCGCCGATCTTCGCCGCCCGCTCCATTTCGTTCTCGGATTCCAGATTAAGCGTCGCGCCAGCGGAAATGGTTTGTTTCAGCTCCCAATCCATTTTCCCTGGACCGGCAAAACTCACATCGAGAGGATCAATTCCCGTATCCAATGCTATCCTGAGTTCACCGGCCGAAGCCACATCCAGACCATCAACGAGCGATAACATATGCTGAACGACAGCAGGCATCGGGTTTGCCTTGATCGCAAATTTGATGATCAAACCCTCGGGCAGTGTGCTTCGCAGCTGTTTCATGCGCTGGGTCATCAACTGCCGGTCATAAACATAAAATGGCGCGCCACCGATCTCATCGGCAATGTTCTTGATAGACCTGCCCCCTACGTGCAGGCAATCTTCGATTATGGGAAACTGATTCATTGGCGCATGTTGGGGTTTTTTCATACTATCGATAACTCCGGAGTTTGTGAGAATACCTTGGATTATTACGCGTCAGCAGCCGGGGGCTGTCAGGCAAGGTAATTCGGCACGTGGATATCTTTCTTGAAAATAAATGGTCTGTACCAGCAATTTTATGACGTATCAATCGCTTATCTTTCAGAGGAGCCTGGTGTAACCGTAACAGCAAACGGCCTTCTTCATAAAAGGCGAATGTACCGGTAAACGATTTGATCGTCAACTGAGTGAAAAACCGCGGCGCTTTTGTCTATGCGATCAACAAGGAATGATCAGCGAAGCAGCCTGCAAAATGTTATAAAATGCACGAATTTGCCGGATCTTCGAGCAGCATCCATGGCATCACCAGTGGCAACATCAAACTTTTCGATCTTAAGTCAGCACGACGAACAATTGTTGCGTCTGGGCATGCTGGCGGAAAAGTATTTTGCGGATGATCCGAATACCTGTCTTTTAAAGCTGCGTCAACTGACGGAATCACTGGCGCAATTGCTGGCTGCCCGGACGGGATTGTTTATTTCCGCGGAAGAAACGCAATACGATCTGCTGCGGCAAGTACTGGGAGCAGACCTTGGATAACGCCGCAGCGCGACTGGCTCAAACGCACGCCAACCAAACCAAAGTGATCTGCTGTTCGACTGCATTGCGCTACAGCACTTCAGTCTGCTGTTCAAGCACAAAGGCAGCGGTTTTGATCGCTTCGACAAATTGTTCAATGCTAGATACCGCGAGATCCCAACAACCAAATCACCGGCGTGCTATTTAAGCGCACTCTTCGTGATCAAGCCCAGAATAAAGTAAAATCAAAGCTTACCAAAAAAAGAACAGTTAGATAAATACAGCAGCAAATCATGCAAACTAACAGGTTGAAGTCATGAAAATAGAATCGATACGCCTTAAAAATTTCAAAGTCTTTCGTGATATTAATCTGAGAGATATTCCTGCGTTCATGGTGGTCGTGGGTGCTAATGGTTCCGGTAAAACAACACTGTTTGACGTGTTTGGATTTTTGCATGATTGCTTGAAAGGCACAGTGCGCGAAGCGCTTGACAAGCGCGGGCATTTTCGTGAAGTGTTAAGCCGTGATGCCAATCCTGCAACCGACAGGATTTTGATAGAAATACAATATCGCATGCTGATTGCAGACGTCGAACGGTTGGTCACTTATTCGCTGGAAATTGGCGAGCATAATAATGCACCCACAGTGTTTCGTGAATTACTGCGTTATAAGCGTGGACGTGGTGGCAGTCCATTTCATTTTCTCGATTTTAAAGAAGGCGAGGGATACGCCATTATTAATGAGGAAGATTTCAACAAGACTGATGAAGAACTCGAGCGCGAAACGCAGAAAGTGAAACCTGATTCTCTGGCCATAAAAGGTCTAGGTCAATTTGAGCGCTTCAAAGCCGCCAATACGTTTCGGCAATTAATTGAATCATGGCATGTTTCTGATTTTCATATCAGTGCGGCCAGAGGACGCAAAGAAGTTGCTGGAAACTCCGAGCATTTATCGGAAACCGGCGACAATTTACCGCGCGTAGTACAGTATCTTTATGAACATCACCCAAAAGCCTTTCAGAAAATATTGAGAACTCATCCCTTGCTGTGCGTAGAAGTGACCTGGTCAAGGTTATCTGATAAAGCACGCACCACGCCGCAAAACCAACAGAGGAAGCACGACGCTTCCTCTGCTATGCGTATCCGCCGGATTACTCAGACGCGTTTTCTGAATTCGTTGTTATGCGGATCGATTTCGATGCGGTCGCCGATTTCCACGAAGGCAGGCACTGGAATTTCAAAGCCCGTGCCCTGCAGGCGCGCCGGTTTCATCACTTTGCCGGTGGTGTCGCCGCGCACCGCGGGTTCGGTATATTCAACCTCGCGCACGATGGTTGACGGCAGTTCGACCGATATGGCCTTGCCATTGTAAAAGGTGACCTGGCAAACATCTTCCATGCCGTCGATGAGGTAGTTCAGGACATCCTGCATGTTATCCGCCTCCACTTCGACCTGGTTATAATCGGCGTCCATGAATACATAGAGCGGGTCGGCGTAGTAACTGTAGGTACATTCCTGACGATCCAGCACGACTATGTCGAATTTTTCATCCGCTTTATAGGCCGATTCCGTGGTTGAATTGGAAAATAGGCTTTTCAGCTTCATCTTGACCACAGATGCGTTACGTCCGGATTTTGTGAACTCAGCCTTTTGTACGACCATAGGATCGTTTCCTATCATCACAACATTTCCTGAGCGTAGTTCCATTGCGGTTTTCATAGTTTTTCCTGCGAATAATGGTTATAAACAAGACATTGCGCCTTCTGTTCCGTGCGCGGCGGGATTTCAAAAAAAACGGGAATTATAGCTGATTTCCGGCAAACTGCACCAGATTGAACGCCAGATCATGCTGCGTTGTCAGCATCTGCCGCCAGGCTGCATTGAATCTGCTCAAAGCCGTAAAGCAATCGCGGTAATCCTGCCATGCCGATGGCCCGATTTCCGCCATGCCATTCCAGCCATGCCAGAATTTTCGTAAGGCATAGACCATATTTTCCGGCATTTGTTTCGTATATAGCCGCAGAAAAGCATCGAGTTTCTTCCAGTGCGCCTGTTCCGATTGCGGATAAATGTGCCAGACAAACGGTTTTCCCGCCCATTGCGCCCGCACAAAGGAATCTTCTCCGCGCACGAAATTCAGATCGCAAGCCCAGAGCAATGTGTCGTACTGCGTCTGCTCCAGGAAAGGGATGATTTTGACCGACAACCGCCCCGATGTGATCACATCACCGGAATGCGCCGACCGGGTGTTCAGTATGGCGGTCACCTGATCCGCGATCCGGCCTTGCGGCACGATCAGGAAAACTGGCGTTGGTGATTGTGCCCAGATGGCGATCAGTTCCTTCAGCGGCGCATGTTCATAGCAGAACAGCGATATGCGGCATTCCCGCGCTGCGCGCTCGGGCACGCCGATGGATTGCCAGAACTGCTGCGCCTTTTGTTTATCGAAGCCCTGTCTTTGTCGAATAAGATCGTTTTCCCGTAGCAGCCCGCCGGTGCCGGGAACAAAACCGGGGAAAAAGAATGTTTTGGTCAGCGGCAGTCGCGGATGCGGCGAACGCAGTCCGTGATACGCCGGCACCCAGTCTTCGGCACTCAGATATTCGAGGTTAATCCACACAGGCGCACGAGACTTCCCGGCCATTGTCATGACATAAGCTTCCGGCAGCGTGCACGCAAACATTTCAAGGACAACGTCACCCGGCACGCACGCCGGAAAAGGAGACGGCCACTGACGGATTTCGATGTTCCGGAAAAACTGCCGCGGTAGATCAGGTCTGATCTGCGGGGCAATGCGCACCAGACTGTGCAGGTCATCCACCCACAATCTTACCGCCTGTCGGTAGTCATGATGCAATTGGCGCGCAAGCCGCCAGCTCACGCCGATATCACCGAAATTATCGACCACATGGCAAAAAATATCCCATTGAAAGCTTCTGTTGAATGGCGACGCTGGGTACGCGTTTTCAGGCATCCGGCAATCCTCCACGCGCAAAACTCGTTAAACACATCACCGTATGGCAACAGACGATCCAATGGAGAATTAATTTTTCGAACATGGCGAATATCTATCCATTGGAATATGTTGGCTTCACCTATGAGTGATAGGTAAGGAAACTTTTTTGCGAGTAACAAAGCGCTGCACGGTGACAATTCGCACAATCCTTGATCGAAAAAATGCAACCGGTCTATGTGCGGAATACGATTTGAGGTGATTATTAGCGCCAGGAGTCTGTCGACATAAGACTAATCTACTGCGTTAATGAGATAATGGCTCATATTTCCTCAATTTTTCGTTACATAGTCTTGCTATGCGCCTCAGAATTGAGAAAATCCGCGCTCGCTCTCCCACCCCCGGCTCGCTAAGATTGCTTAAGTCCGACAGACTCCTAGAAACAGAAATCTAGAAAAATGCTGCCTATGCCCGGATAGCTGAACATCAACGAACCAGGCTTCAGGAAAAATTCAGGACTGGGCGAGCAATTGTTCGATGACGCGTTCCTTGTAATCAATCTGTCCAAAAGAAGCGTTCTGTAATTCGCCTTTTCTGTCAAAAATCAGCGCGGATGGCGTACCTTGCAATGCGAAACGCTCGAATGTTTCTGCTTTCATGATCTTTTGTTCCATAAACGTGCGTACCTGATGCAATATCGATCGCTGCTGTTCCTCCGGCAACCGGTCAAATTGCGATAACAGCGTGCGCGAATAGGCCAGTACACGTTCATCCGTGACCGGTTCGTTATCCGCCACGACGCGATCCATGGCCACTGCGAAAGGAAGCTTCCAGGGCAGCTTACCGGCATCGATCAGCAATCCGCGCTGGCTCAACGCCTTATAGGTTTCACCGATCACTTCACTGGCATTCACCAGCAATTTTAAATTATCCAGCGTATTCTTATCATAATCTTCAAACGCGGTCGCCAGACCGATAACCTCCAGTCCCTGATCATGATATTTTTCATACAGTTGAATGGCGGCAGGCAAAGCATAAAGAAAACAGCCGGGGCAGTTGACCTGAAACACTTCGATCAAGACAACAGAACCCGATAAGCTGTTCAAATCAACGGGACCGCCTTGAACCCACGCATCCACCGATACATCCGAAAGTTTGAGATTACTCATCTATTTCTGTTTTTTTTAAGAAAGATTAACCAACAAAACACCGAGGATTTTATAGAACTTATTGAGTCGAAAGAATTTTTACGTATCCCGTAATCAGTCATTTCAGCACAAACCCTTCTTATTCAAAAGGATGGCGCAATACAATGGTGTCTTCCCGATCCGGGCCTGTTGAAATCATATCAATCGGTGTTTCACAAATTTCTTCGATGCGTTTTAAATAATTCCGGGCTGCTTTAGGCAACTGATGAAACTCCTTAATGCCAGCTGTATTTTCAGACCAGCCCGGAATTTCCTCATAAACCGGTTCGCAGAGATTCAAATCCTCGGCGCCCACCGGCAGTACTTCCGAATAATCACCATTCGCCAGTTTATAACCGATGCCAATATTCAGTGTTTCAACGCCATCAAGAACGTCGAGCTTGGTGATGCAAAATCCGGTTACACCATTGATTTGTATGGATCGTTTCATGGCAACCGCGTCAAACCACCCGCAGCGCCGCGGACGTCCGGTCGTTGATCCGAATTCATGGCCGCGCGCCGCCAAATAACTGCCGACTTCATCTTCCAGTTCGGTTGGAAAAGGACCGGAACCGACGCGCGTGGTATAAGCTTTTGTAATTCCCAGGATATACTGCAACATTTGCGGCCCAACGCCACTCCCCGTCCCTGCGGCACCGGCAATACAGTTACTCGATGTCACAAACGGATAAGTGCCGTGATCAATATCCAGTAATGCGCCTTGCGCGCCTTCAAACAACAGACTGTCACCGGCTTTATGGGCATTGAATAAAAGCTGCGGTACATCGGCAATCATGGGTTTTATGCGTTCGGATTGCAGAATCGCTTCATCAAGTGTTTTCTGAAAATCGACGACAGGCGCATTAAAATAATTTTTGAGAACAAAATTATGATAATCCAGCATTTCTCCGAGTTTGGCAGCAAGTCTGTCCCTGTGAAACAGATCCTGTAATCGTATAGCCCTGCGAGCGGCTTTATCCTCATAAGCCGGCCCGATTCCACGCCCGGTGGTTCCTATTTTATCCGCACCGCGGGCTGTTTCGCGCGCCTGGTCCAGTGCGACATGGCAGGGTAATATCAAAGGACATGCTTCACTGATACGCAGCCGCCCTGTTACATGGATACCCATTTCTTCGAGCATTCCAATTTCCTTAAGCAGTGCTTCGGGTGAAATAACCACACCGTTTCCGATATAACAGGTTACATCACCGCGTAGAATGCCCGACGGTATTAAATGGAGAATCGTTTTCTTATCGCCGATCACTAACGTATGGCCGGCATTATGCCCACCCTGGAAACGAACCACGCCTTGCGCATGATCAGTCAGCCAGTCTACGACCTTTCCTTTGCCTTCATCGCCCCACTGCGTGCCGATCACCACTACATTTTTAGTCATCGCTTTAAATCTCGTCTATGCCTTGTCGTTCAAAAGCTAATTTTTTTAACAACCCACTCACCGCTGCGCTGTACCAGTTGTCTATCACAGTTCAATGTACCTTGTGTCTGTTCAGGCAATTCCACGATGACAATATGACCGGCACTGCGCAACTGTGCTATCGCGCTATCCAATGCTTTGTTATTTTTTTGATACGGTGCAGAAATACCCATCGGATAAGGTTTTCTTTCAACCAACCTGGATAATTCGCGCAGATCCAGACTAAAACCGGTTGCCGGCCTGGCTCTTCCAAATGCTTTTCCAATTTCATCATAACGTCCGCCGAGCGCTATTGCGTTCGAGCAGCCATCCGAATAGGCCGCGAAAACTATGCCGGTATGATAGTGGTAACCGCGTAAATCCGACAAATCAAATGCCAGTGTATCAACCAGCGGACTTAAGGCATCACCCACTTTTTCTAACTGATCCAAAGCCAGAGTAATCTCTTTGTGTGACGGCAATTTCTCTTTTGCGATTTGTAAAATCGTTTTGTCACCGTAAAGCTCCGGCAATAACAACAATGCTTCACGCGTACTTTTCTTTAATCCCGCGCACAGTGTGCGTAAAGCCGCCATATCCTTGTTCTGCAAAATAGCAAACAGATCGGCTTCCAGCGCCTGGGAAATATGCGCATTTTTAATAATTGCTCTAAACACAGCAACATGCCCCAAGTCAACATGGCATTTACTCAGACCGGATTGCGCCAGACATTGGATCATCAGCTGATGGATCTCAAGATCACTTTCAAGCCCTTGATGACCGTAAAGCTCAGCACCGATCTGCAGGGGTTCCCGGGTCTGGGTCAAGCTGGTTGGCACGGTATGCAACACGCTATTCGCATAACAAAGTCTTGTTATACCTTCACAGTTCAGCAAATGCGCATCAATTCGCGCCACCTGGGGTGTCATATCGGCGCGCAATCCCATCATACGCCCACTCAATTGATCAATCACTTTAAACATTTGCAGATCCATATCGCTGCCGCTTCCGGACAACAACGACTCGACAAATTCAAGCAATGGCGGTGAAACAAGTCGATAACCATGCACCGTCAGCAGATCAATCATGCTGCGCCGCAACATCTCGATGTGATATGCCTCGGCAGGAAGAATATCCTCAATATATTCAGGCAGCAACCAATTACGCATGGCAGTTAAGCAATGAAGTCAAGCAGGACAAAAGAAGAAATTAATTAAGAATCAACTGAGTACAAGAAACAGCGCCAGGCCGATCAGCATGGAAGTCAAACCAATAAAACGAATCTGGCCGTCATCAAGTTCGGTCATCTTCTTAAAAGCTTCACGCCATACCCGAGGGGATAAAAAGGGAAGAGCACCTTCGATAATCAACATTAATGCAAATGCCATTAGAAAAGTATCCAGCATCTCGCTTTTCCCTCTCCTGTGTACACTACTTCCACCAAACCTGCCATAGAACCACTTCCAAACATGTCCGGCAAAAAGTAATCCTTAGACACGCTTACGGACGTCTTGAAAAGTCATGTGGCAAATTTCCGGTCTGATCAATGAATATAGTGCAAAAATATACCAATAGCTGAATTAAAATTTGACGCATCCGAAACACGCACGTACGGATGCGTCAAAATTGTTTATCTAATTGGCTGCCGGGTTCTTCAGATACTTGAAGAAATCCGAAGTGGGTTCAAGTACCAGCATGTCATTTTTGTGTCTGAATGCATTTTTATAGGCATCCATACTGCGCCAGAAAGAATAGAACTCGGGATCGCCTTTGAAAGCTTCCGCGTAAATTGCTGCGGATTGTTTATCGCCATCACCCATCGTCTTCTGTGCTTCACGATAAGCCTCGGCTAAAATTACCTCACGCTGACGATCCGCATCCGCACGAATTTTTTCGGATTCTGCAGCACCGGTCGAACGTAGCTCATTCGCCACGCGTTTACGCTCAGCCTCCATCCTGCGATAGACAGATTCGCTGACTTCCTGTGGCAAATCAACACGTTTCAAGCGCACATCGATAACTTCCACGCCAATTGTCCGCGCATCAGAATCCGCTCTTTGCCGCATGATCTCCATGATGACATCCCGCTCCCCGGATACAACATCATGCACTGTGCGGTTACCAAACTCATCACGCAAACTTGAATTAATAGTCTGGGCCAAGCGAATCTGCGCCAAACTCTCATCACCCCGCACACTGATAAAATATTGCCTCACATCAACAATACGCCATTTTACAAATAAATCCACGAGTACATTCTTTTTCTCTGATGTGATGAAGCGCTCAGGCTCTTCAGAGTCCATTGTCAGGATTCGCTTCTCGAAATAGCGCACATTCTGCGCGATAGGAATTTTGAAATACAAACCAGGCTCGGTTTTTACATCAACAACTTCACCTAGCTGAAACAGAATCGCCTGTTGTCTTTCATCTACAATATAAATTGCTGTTGTAGCCAGAAAAAAACCGACTACGGCGATTCCCATTAAAATGGATGTTAAACTTTTCATTTACCTCACCTCCCTTTCACGCCCGCGAAATGTTTCTCGAGCGCGCATATTACTATCCGGCATCACTTCCTGAATCACTGGCGATTGCATCTGCGTTGCAGGCGGTATGGGATTCGATCCACCCGTACCAATTAATCTATCCAATGGCAGATACAACAAATTGCTGCCATTTTGTTGATCCACCATGATTTTGGTTGTGCTGGACAATACTTGCTGCATCATATCAAGGTATAAACGTTCACGCGTAACGCCTGGCGCCTTGCTATATTCTTCCAGGATCTGGCTGAAACGGCTTGCATCACCTTCTGCGCTTGCGATGACACGTTCCTTGTAGCCCTGCGACTCTTCGATCAGACGTGCAGCATTACCTCTTGCCCTTGGAATTACATCATTCGCATAAGCCTGACCTTCATTCTTTTGGCGCTCTCTGTCCTGACCTGCTTTAACCGCATCATCAAACGCGGCCTGAACCTGCTCAGGCGGCTGAGCATTCTGCATTGTTACTCTACTGATCGAAATGCCAATCTGGTATCGATCCAAAATTTCCTGCATCAAAACTGTTGCTGCAGACGCAACCTGTTCCCGTCCTTCATAGAGAACATAGTCCATCTTGCTTTTACCAATAACCTGCCTGATCGCTGTTTCCGCAGCCTGCAATGCTGCATCATCAGGATCCCGGTTATTGAACAGAAAATTTTCCGGATTATTCAGAATATATTGCACTGCAAACTGAATGTCGATGATATTCTCATCATCCGTCAGCATTAACGCTTCTCTTAATACTTTACTGCGAACGTTATTCCGATAACCGATTTCAACGGTACGCACCTGACTGACATTCACAATTTCCACTTGCTCAATCGGATAAGGCAGATGCCAGCGCAAACCGGCTGGCGTCGTATCAACATACGCACCGAACCTTAGCACCACACCACGATGACCTTCGTTGACGATATAGAAACCACTCCCGATCCACACAATCAGCAACAGAACAAGTATGGCGACAATACTGCCACTGCTGTATTGCCTTGGCTCCTTGTTGCCTCCCCCTCCGCCATCCTTGCCGCCTTTGCCTTCTTTTGCGCCAAAAATGTTGTTGATTTTTTTATTGACATTTCGCAACACTTCATCCAGATCGGGCGGCCCGGAGTCGCCTTTATTTTTTCCCCACTGAGGATCATTTAAACCCATAGTTCTTCCTGTTTTATTTGTTCAAAATATAACTTACACCGCAGCACTATTACGTTTCATTTTGTCGAAATCCATCGACTTTCCGTCTAACGGTTCAGGTTCTTTTGAAACAGTCTCAGCCAAAGCCTGCTTTATAAATTCCAAACCCTCGCCCGTCTTTGCACTTAACCGTATGCGCGCTATTCTACCATATTCATTCCGCACAATACCCGCTCCCCTGTCCGACATATCACTCAGATCAATCTTATTTAAGATCAATACTTGAGGGACACTTCCAGCGCCAATCTCCGCCAGTATTCTGTTAACTTCTGCTATCTGTTCATCTCGATTCGGACTGTGCGCATCAACAACATGAAGCAACAAATCGGCCTGAACAGTTTCTTCAAGCGTAGCACGAAATGCCGCAATGAGCGTATGTGGCAGCTCCTGGATAAAACCGACAGTATCCGAAACCACAATTGATCCACAATCCGGCAGATACAACTTTCTTGTTGTTGTATCCAGCGTCGCAAATAACCGATCCGCTGCGTAGGTATCCGCTCTTGTCAGGCGATTAAATAATGTCGACTTTCCCGCATTAGTGTAGCCCACAATAGAAACCGACAAAACACGGGAGCGCTGTCTTGAACGCCGCTGCACCTTACGCTGACATTGCAAGCTAAGCAATTTCTCTTTGAGCAATTTCACGCGTTTTCTTAACAATCGTCGATCAGTCTCCAGTTGTGTTTCACCAGGACCACGCAAGCCTATACCACCCTTCTGCCGTTCCAAATGGGTCCAACCGCGCACAAGGCGCGTTGCCAAATGCTCCAACTGGGCCAATTCCACTTGCAATTTTCCTTCATGGCTTTTAGCACGTTGTGCAAAAATATCCAATATCAGGCTGGTACGATCAATAACCGGTACATCTAGAAACTGCATCAAATTACGTTGCTGCGCGGGGGTAAGCTCATGATTAAAAATCACCATATCACTTCCCGTTTCCACCAGAGATTTGGCAATTTCATCAGCTTTTCCGCTACCCACATACATCTTCGGATCGGGATGCGATCTTTTCCCTTCAATGACTGCCATCACCTCAATTTGATCGCTTGTTGCCAGCTGCTGGAGTTCTTTCAAGCGTTCCGAATATTTCCCTTCATTCAATTCCAAGCTCACCAGAACAGCTTTGTTTGATTTTTGGGATATATCAGTCCTTGATGTTTCAGACATCAAGTATCACGCGTTTCTGGATTTTCAAACGGAATCGTAACTGCTTTTGAAGGCACCACTGTTGAGATTGCATGTTTATATACCATTTGAGTTACCGAGTTTTTTAGCAGCACAACATATTGATCAAACGAATCGATATGCCCTTGTAATTTGATTCCATTGACTAAATAGATTGAAACCGGTATGTGTTCTTTGCGCAATATGTTTAGAAATGGATCTTGCAACAGCTGTCCCTTGGTACCCATGCGTAGCTCCCTGTTCTAATTATTGGTTATAGGAGTAATGACTCTACTTGATTTTATAAATCAAATCCAGTATTCAGCTTGATATTTTTACAAATCTGCTCGTTTGACTATTAGACTATCCGAATCATCTGAAGCCGATCCGGATAGTTACTACTGTCAGCAGTTTACTTCCTTTTCGATAACAAGCCAAGAATTAACCCTAAAACGGTTGCGGTCTTGGCGTATCATTGTTGGAAGGCGGCAGTATAGGCAACTTGATATCCGGCTGCTCACCTGTCAATGTTTTCAGAAATGCGACGATACTGTCAATTTCCTTTTTATTGAAATCACGGTCAAGCTGCAATTTACCCATTGTTTTCACCGCTTCTTCCAATGTCCACACTGCGCCATCGTGGAAGTATGGATAGGTTAACTCAATATTGCGTAATGTTGGCACCTTAAACACATTCAGATCGGTATCTTTTCCGGTCACAGCTTTACGACCTTCGATTTTACTGTCCGTTTTATATGGATGATGCACGCCGAATTTTTGATAAAGCGCGCCACCTATCGCCGGACCGTTGTGACACCCTGCGCATCCACTGCTTTTAAATAATTGATATCCTTCCAGTTCCTGCTTGTTAAGCGCCCCCTTATCGCCTTCCAGCCATTTATCAAAGCGCGATCCCGGAGTAACCAGCGTATCTTCAAATGCGGCAATGGCGGTAGTGACACGATCAATATCTACTTTATCCGAGCCAAATGCTTTTTCGAATTTAGCCCGATATTGCGGGATAGAATTAACGATGTTTACTGCAACCTCATGCGTAGACGCCATTTCGCCAGGATTTGCAATCGGACCACCCGCCTGTTCTTTCAGGTCTTTAGCACGACCATCCCAGAATTGCGCCAGATTCATTGTCGCATTTAATACGGTAGGTGCGTTTATTGGCCCCTGTTGCCAAGCATGTCCGATAGATGTTGGAATATTATCAGTACCCCCCATGCTCAGGTTGTGACAGGAATTGCAGGATATCCAGCCCGACTTGGACAGACGCGGATCGAAAAACAGCATTTTACCGAGTTCCACCAATTCAGGATTTTTTGGCTTAACAGCTTTTATAGGCTGTATCGGTTCATTTTCATTGGCTGACACATTGATCGAGGTGACAAGCGCGCCAATTGATAGCAACGATATCACCAGAGTACGTACCATCATCAACATTCTCCCTAAAAAACGGCTGTTAATGGCGCAGCCGATTACGCCTGATGAATCAAACACCTTCAAAAGAGAATTCTTTAAAAAGGAACCACATGGCTTCAGACTTAAGCAATTCAAAACTCAGTTCTCTCTGCCGTGCGAAAAATCTATTTTTTACTTCACTAGTATTTCTGTGCAATTTTGTCCGGATCATCGTGTAATAAACTTGACAACTCGGTTAACGCCTGTTTGTATACCTTGCGTTTGAATTCGACAACTGTATCCAATTCAACCCAGTAATGATTCCATCGCCAGGCATCAAATTCAGGATGCGCACTTTTCCGCAAGGATACATCACTGTCCCGACCAATCAAACGCAGTAAATACCAGATTTGTTTCTGTCCTTTATAGTTTCCTCGCCATTCACGTCTGATCCATTTTTCCGGAACTTCATAACGCAGCCAGTCACGCGTACGTCCAACAATCTTAACATGATTGGGAAGCAGACCAATTTCTTCAGTCAGTTCGCGATACATAGCCTGCTCCGGGCTTTCTCCCGACTTTATCCCGCCCTGAGGAAATTGCCAGGAATTTTGTCTGATCCTTTTACCCCAAAAAACTTCATTCCTCGCATTCAACAGGATGATACCAACGTTTGGGCGATATCCATTACGGTCAATCATGTTAAAAAATCCATTTGACCCATTAAAATAATATAGATTTTTTCATATTTTTTTACAGAATTGAAGTGCTATTAACATTAACCAGGCGAATCAATACTTTCAAAATCCGAATTTTAACATCATTTGATTTTAATTCTTTTCCGTGAGACTTAACCATACTTGGGCCAAGATTTCAAGGTAGAATTGCATCCTTTTTTTAATCATTGATGGAACCAAGCATGCGTGTCTCGCAATTCTTTATTTCGACACTCAAAGAGGCGCCCGCAGAGGCCGAACTTATCAGTCACAACCTTATGCTGCGCGCAGGACTTATTAAACGGCTTGGCAGCGGATTATATACCTGGATGCCGCTTGGTTTAAGAGTATTGCGAAAAGTAGAACATATTGTCCGCGAAGAAATGGATAACAGCGGCGCCATAGAATTACTCATGCCCGCCATACAGCCCGCCGAATTATGGCAGGAATCCGGGCGCTGGGATGTCTTTGGACCGCAAATGCTGAAGATAAAAGATCGCCATGAGCATGACTTTTGTTTTGGTCCGACGCACGAGGAAGTCATAACAGATATTGCACGACGCGAAATAAACAGTTACCGGCAGTTACCGCTTAATTTCTACCAGATTCAGACAAAGTTCCGTGATGAAATCCGTCCACGCTTTGGTGTCATGCGTGCCCGCGAATTTCTGATGAAAGATGCGTATTCTTTTCATACTGACATGGATAGCCTGGAAGAAACTTATCAATTAATGTTTCAGACATACAGCCGCATTTTTACACGGCTTGCTTTGAAATTCCGCGCGGTCGCCGCCGACACCGGCGCAATTGGCGGCAGCGGTTCACATGAATTTCATGTGCTGGCTGATTCCGGTGAAGATTCCATCGCGTTTTGCCCAGATTCTGATTATGCTGCCAACATTGAACTGGCAACATCACGACTCCCTGCTAATGCCTCGCAGCAAGAACCATTTAACGAAATACAAAAAATACCGACACCTGATCAAAAATCCTGTACTGATGTCGCTGAATTTCTCGGCATTCCTTTATCGAGAACTGTCAAAACTCTGGCAGTCACAGCCGACGGCAAGTCTTATTTGCTGTTACTGCGCGGAGATCATCAACTGAACGAACTCAAAGCCAGAAAGATTCCATTTCTGGCTGATTTCGAAATGGCCAGCGAAGAAACCATTTTGAATGCGACCGGCACTATTCCGGGATTTATAGGGCCGGTCGGATTAGACATGGAAAGTATAGCCGACTCCGCCGTAATGGAAATGCGCAATTTTGCCTGCGGCGCAAACGAAACCGGATTTCATTACATCAATGCTAATTTTGGCCGCGACATCAAGGTGCCTCAACATGTTTTTGATATTCGGAATGTCTGTCCGGGCGATCTTTCTCCGGATGGCCAAGGTACGCTTGAAATCCGCCGCGGCATTGAAGTCGGACATATATTTAAATTGCACACAAAATATTCGCAACACATGAAGGCAAGTTATCTGAATGCAGCAGGGCAATTACAAAACCTAGAAATGGGATGTTATGGCATCGGTATTTCGCGCATCGTTGCCGCCGCAATAGAGCAAAATCATGATCAGCGCGGCATTATTTTTCCAGAAAGCATGGCGCCGTTTCAATTAGCCATTATTCCAATCGGAATGCACAAAAGCGATCAGGTCAGCAGAGAAACCGAGAAGCTTTATAAGCTATTCCTCAGCAATGGTATTGAAGTTTTTCTGGATGACCGCAATGAACGCCCAGGAGTCATGTTTGCCGATATGGAACTGATTGGCATACCGCACCGCATCGTCATAAGCGATCGTGGATTAATACAATCAACCGTAGAGTACAAAGGCCGTACTGACCAAGATGCACGCACAGTTTCCTTGCATGAAATAGTTTCGTTTATGCTAAAAAAATTATGTACAAATTAATTTTACTTCTTCTCATTTTGTCACATGCATCTACAGTGCATGCCAATAAACAGCATTATGAAAAACTTATCATCAGCGCACATACTTTTTCATATACCGTAATCAATGATGAAGCCGTCACAAATCAGCAATACATCAGCCTTACCAGAGACGATGATTGGCTGGTTGTCATGAGCGAACGGCTCAAGCGATTTAAACCGGATCAATACGAACGTGAAGCCTTTTTACGCACTGTCTATTACGAAGCGAAACGCGCCGGACTCGATCCACAGCTCATACTCAGCATCATTCAGGTTGAAAGTGGTTTCAAGAAATATGCCATATCACATGCCGGCGCACGTGGATACATGCAAATCATGCCGTTCTGGGTTGAAACCATAGGGAATCATAATCACAATCTGTTCCATCTACGTGTCAATTTGCGTTACGGCTGCATGATTCTGAGACACTATCTGGATAAAGAAAATGGCGATTATTTTCGCGCATTGGGGCGCTATAACGGCAGCCTCGGACAGGCTTCCTATCCTCAGATGGTTCTCAATTTATGGTTTGGTGTCTGGCATTATTCAAATAATGCCGCATAAAAGCGCCTGACTCTATCACTACATCATCTGGAATCAATCAATGCTTCGATGCTTTCCCGCGTAACGATACCGAGCTTCCGTGCCGCTGGCCGGCCATCCGGATCAAAAAAATAAGTGCTCGGCAACATAGAGATATCATCCAGTTGCGATGCGATTTGCCTGCTGCCAAGAATTGTCGGATAACTGATTGACATCGCTTTCACAAATTTCATTACTATCTCCGGATCAGAAAATTCCATTGCGACTCCAATCACCATGACATCTTTCCGGTTCTCGTACAGTGAAATTAAATCAGGAATTTCCTCCAGACAAGGAGGACACCAGGTTGCCCAGAAATTGATAACAACCCAGCGTCCCTTATAATCAGCCAGTGTATGAATCTTACCTTGCGTATCCTCAAACTGGAATGCTTCGGCCTGCGACACAAGCAACAGCAAAGCGAAGCCGGTTGCAATCCCCACACTATAGGTATTTATTTTACGCATCTATCGCTCTGAAAATTTGTGCCATTATCTAAACCTGCGGATGCTCTCTTTCCAATTTGCTGTGTAGTTTATTCAATGCGCTCAAATAAGCTTTCGCCGACGCTACGACAATATCCGTATCCGCACCATGGCCGTTGACGATTCGGCCGGATTTTTGCAGACGCACGGTTACTTCACCCTGCGCATCCGTACCACTTGTTATATTGTTCACGGAAAATAACTGCAATTCAGCTCCGCTTGCCAGTAACTTTTCGATTGCGCGAAAAGTTGCGTCAACAGGCCCGCTACCCTCAGATTCGGCATGCAATTCATTGCCATTATCGAAAATCACCAGCCTCGCATACGGAATTTCCCCCGTCTCACAATGAATGACGAGCGACAATAAACGATACCGCTCCTGAAGGACCAAAGCTTCATCGGAAATCAGTGCATGCAAATCTTCATCGAAAATTTCATGTTTTTTATCAGCCAGTTCTTTAAAACGCAAAAACATATTATTGAGCATTTCTTCCGACTCAAACTCAATACCCAGTTCTTTCAATCGACTCCGGAAGGCATTGCGCCCGGAGTGCTTGCCCAGCAATAATTTATTTGCACCCCAGCCTACATCTTCTGCACGCATTATTTCGTAAGTCTCACGGTGTTTCAGTACGCCATCCTGATGGATACCTGATTCATGCGCAAACGCATTCGCGCCTACAATTGCCTTATTGGGCTGTACCGGAAAACCGGTTATTCCGGATACAAGCTTACTGGCCGGAACAATCTGTTTCGTATCAATTTTTGAATCGCAGGGAAAATAATCCTGCCTGGTTCGTACAGCCATGACCACTTCTTCAAGAGACGCATTTCCGGCCCTCTCGCCAAGCCCATTAATCGTGCATTCAACCTGACGTGCGCCATAAATAACCGCCGAAAGCGAATTTGCAACCGCCAGTCCCAAATCATTATGGCAATGAACTGAAAATACCACCTTATCTGAATTGGGGATACGTTCACGGAGGATACGGATTAAATTACCAAACTGCTCCGGCATGGTGTATCCAACCGTATCTGGGATATTTATTGTAGTAGCACCCGCTTCAATAACTTTTTCGATAATTCGGCATAAGAAATCTGTCTCGGAGCGTCCGGCATCTTCCGGAGAAAAATCTATATCATTCGTATATTCGCTCGCCCATCTAACCGCTTTAACCGCTTGCTCAATGACCTGCTCGGGCGACATGCGTAATTTATTTTTCATGTGAATAGGCGACGTTGCTATGAACGTATGTATGCGCGCAGCGCCTGTTCCTTTGAGTGCTTCGCCAGCTCGTCTGATATCGGACTCAATTGCGCGCGCAAGACCGCAGACTATACTGTCTTTAACTGACTCTGCAACAGCCTTGACTGCTTCGAAATCACCATTGGAAGCGGCGGGAAATCCTGCCTCAATCACATCAACTCCCATCCGTTCCAACTGCCAGGCAATACGAAGTTTTTCTTCTTTCGTCATGGATGCACCGGGGCTTTGCTCACCATCACGCAAGGTCGTATCAAAAATAATCAAATGTTCCTGCATTTATACTCTCCACATATGGAAGAAAATTAAATCTCGTGACAAAATCCGTAAATCGGATTTAATTAAGAAAAAAATGGATGGTACGATCTTATTCTGCGCGCGCGCGGCGCAGCAGTCGCCCTGCCTGGGATGATAGCGTATAAAGATGAAACAGCGTGATCCGGGAAGTAATACTCATATTGCGAGAATATAATTATTTTTTTTCTTTTATGCAACAAGTTTGGCTCAACTCTACTCAGAACCAATAGTTTCGCTTTTCTTTCTATTTTTAAAAAAGCGCCAGAATTTTATGAGATATCCGGAAGAAGCATACCCCGCAAAAAGACAAAACAGGACTACCGGAGGGTGGCTTGGAATCAGCACGAAAAAGAACAAAACCAGTAATAAAATCGTGACAAACGGCACTCTTCTGCGCAGATTGATTTCCTTACCGCTATAGAATGGAATATTACTGACCATGGTTAGTCCGGCAAAAAGCGTAATTATCAAAGCCAGCCACTTGACATCATTTCCCGCCACATTAAAGTCCAATGCTACCCATATCAGCCCCGCAATCAAAGCTGCGGCTGCAGGACTGGGCAATCCTTGAAAAAAACGCTTGTCGACGACTTCAATGTTGGTATTAAAACGCGCCAACCGCAGCGCGGCACAGGCACAATAGATGAACGCCGCGATCCAACCCCATTGTCCCATTTCCCGCAGCGCCCATTCATACATGATCAACGCGGGCGCCACACCGAACGACACCATATCGGACATGCTGTCATATTCGGCGCCGAATTCGCTTTGCGTATCCGTCATCCGTGCGACACGACCGTCCAGTCCGTCCAACACCATGGCAATCAGTATGGCAATTGCGGCATATTCAAAATTAGCGTTTATTGCTTGAATAATCGCATAAAACCCAGCGAATAATGCCGCAGTTGTAAACAAATTCGGCAGTAAATATATTCCACGACGGCGCAAGCGAAATTGATTGACAGGCGCATCAGGCTGTGCTGCAGGCTCTGGGTGTGTATCAGGCATAAACAATGTTAATGAATATGATGAAGCCGTTGATCAATATTTTGCAATAGCACTTTCTAAAAACCAGGCTTGCGCCACGGATATGCAGTTTTAAGGGCTTCTTTAAAAATCCAAATTTGCGAGCATCCGCATTGTGGATTGCCCGCTTACTCCGTTTTGTCACAACACTTGGTGACGCGCAAAAAATATTTCCTTATCTAACCTATGCTGCGTCACCATTTTATGCGCGCACCTGATTTTGCTCATTTTTGTTTAAAGCTCTGGATTTTTAGCGGCATCATTAAATTATCAGAGTGATCAGAAAAATACTGAAGGATCAGTAGCCGCACTTCTCACATATCTGATTCGATTGATGCCAGGAAGCTGTCCACAGTAGATCAGTCTATTCTCGGACAGCTTCCTGGTCTCTAAATTCAGCAAGCACCGTTGTAGTTGCGTGCACTTTATCGCCAATATTGACATTGATTTTAGTGTCCTGCGGGAGATAAACATCTACTCGTGAACCAAAGCGGATAAAACCAAACCGCTGGCCGCGCGAAAGATAATCACCCGGCAATGCATCACAAAGAATGCGTTTAGCAATGAGCCCGGCAACCTGCACACAAGTGACATCCGCACCATTATCCGCCTTGATCCATAAAGCATTACGCTCATTCTCCAAAGAGGCTTTCGGCAAATCCGCATTAATGAATTTACCCGGAAAATACCATTTATCACGTATTTCGCCATCGATTGGACTTCGATTTGAATGCACATTAAACACATTCATAAAAACACTGACCTTAATCGCTTCCCGTTTCAAATAAGGATCCTCTACCTTTTCAACAGCGACAATCCTGCCGTCCGCCGGCGATAAGACGGCATTCGGCATCATTGGCACTTCTCGTGGCGGGTCACGAAAAAACTGTAAAACAAAGGCAGCAACGATCCAGAAAAATAATGCCCAGACAAAGCCGGCAAAATAATGAACCAGTGAAGCTACTGAAAACGCAATCGCGATAAAAAGCCAACCTTCTTTAGCAATCAGAGGATGCGGATAGTTAGTCATAAAAAGATATTCAACAGAATCAGAAAATTCAATAACACCAAAACCATCAATGGATTGTGTGTTAATTTTTACCTTGATCAACCAGTTTATTTTTACTGATCCATGGCATCATGCTGCGCAGCTGAGCGCCCACCTGTTCGATCGGATGCTCGGATGCAAGACGGCGACTTGATTTCAACATTGGTGCACCTGCCTGATTCTCCAGTATAAATTCCCGCGCATATTCACCGGTTTGTATCTCTCTTAGAATCTTCCGCATTTCGGCACGCGTCTCATCGGTAATAATGCGCGGCCCCCGGGAAACATCGCCATATTCGGCATTATTCGAAATCGAGTAGCGCATATTGGCGATACCGCCTTCATAAATCAAATCCACAATCAGTTTGACTTCATGCAGACATTCGAAATAAGCCATCTCCGGTGCGTAACCCGCCTCAACCAGCGTCTCGAATCCGGTTTGAATCAAGGCAGTCAGTCCACCACACAACACAACCTGTTCACCAAACAAATCGGTTTCGGTTTCTTCACGGAAACTGGTTTCAATCACGCCTCCACGAGTACCGCCATTGGCTGCCGCATACGACAATGCCACATCACGTGCCCTGCCTGACTTATCCTGATGAACGGCGATCAGCGTCGGTACGCCGCCGCCCTGCAGAAAGGTAGAACGCACCAGATGCCCCGGTCCTTTGGGCGCGATCATGATCACATCAAGATCCGCACGCGGCGATACCTGACCATAATGAATATTAAAACCATGCGCGAAGGCTAAAGCTGCGCCCTGCTTCAAACCAGGTTCGATCTCATTGATGTAAACCGTTGCAATCTGTTCATCCGGCAGAAGCACCATCACGAGATCTGCATCTTTGACAGATTCGGCCACTTCTTTAACACTTAAACCGGCCTTCTCGGCTTTACCCCAAGACGCACCGCCCTTGCGTAAACCGACAGTCACCTGAACGCCGGATTCACTCAGATTATTCGCATGAGCATGTCCCTGTGAGCCATAACCGACAATGGTTACTTTTTTCCCTTTAATCAGCGACAAATCTGCATCTTTATCATAATAAACTTTCATTATTTTCCTTTATACGCAATTTGAAACGGAAAGAAGCACTTCTTTCCTACTCCCGAAAATCAAGACCTGAATTCTTATGGGCGTCTCTAAAAATCCAGATTTCGTTACAATACGTCGTTGTTCACAAAAAATATCTCCTTGCATATCAATCACATGCTGCATCAATATTTTTCTGCTCCCGCCACATCTTGTCTAAAACTCTGAATTTTTAGAGACGCCCTTATAAAATATTATACCTTTAAAACCCAATCCCCGCGCCCGATGCCTGACGCTCCTGTTCGAACCGTCTCCAATACAGCGCTGCTTTCAATATTCTCCAGAAACGCATCCAATTTAGAGCTCGTTCCTGTCAGTTCTATTGTATAAGACCTGTCGGTAACATCGATAATAGAGCCCCGAAAAATATCCACCAGACGTTTAATTTCATCCCGGTCTGTTCCTGCCACCGCTCTTATCTTAACCAGCATCAATTCACGTTCGATGTGATTACCATCAATCAGGTCTATAACTTTTACAACTTCGATCAACTTGTTTAATTGCTTGGTAACCTGTTCGATCACCTCATCCGAGCCCGTTGTCACTAAAGTCATTCGTGATAACGTAGGATCTTCCGTCGGCGCAACTGAAAGCGATTCAATATTGTAACCGCGCGCCGAGAATAGACCTGCCACACGAGACAGCGCACCCGCCTCATTTTCCATCAACAATGAAATAATATGTCGCATTTCTTTTACACCAGAATCATTTCGGAAAGACCTTTACCGCCAGGCACCATGGGGAAAACATTTTCTGTCTGGTCAGTCATAAAATCAAGAAATACCAACCGATCCTTCAGTTTAAATGCTTCTTTCAATGCTTCCTCGATATCATCAGGCTGCTCAATTTTCATGCCCACATGACCATAACTCTCCGCAAGTTTGATGAAGTCAGGCAGCGCATCCATATAGGATTCCGAATAACGATTGCCGTGAAAAAATTCCTGCCATTGCCTGACCATGCCCATGTAACGATTATTCAAATTAACAATCTTCAGCGGCAGTTTATATTGCTTACACGTTGACAATTCCTGAATACACATCTGTATGCTGGCTTCGCCAGTGATGCAGGCTACTTTTGCCCTGGGATTGGCAAGCTGCACGCCCATCGCCGCAGGCATGCCGAATCCCATGGTGCCCAGTCCGCCGGAATTGATCCAGCGTCGCGGTTTGTCAAACTTATAAAACTGTGCAGCCCACATCTGATGCTGTCCAACGTCCGAAGTAATAAATGCATCGCCCTTGGTCACTTCATACAATTTCTCAACAACCATTTGCGGCTTGATGATGCTGCTTGCTCTGTCATACTTCAGACAATCACGCGCGCGCCACAGGTCAATCTGATTCCACCACTCGCGCAACGCATTCTGATCCGACTCTCCCTCCGTGTTTTTCAACAACCTGATTAATTCTTTCAAGACATCGGGTACATTGCCGACAATGGGAATATCCACCTTGACGCGTTTTGAAATTGACGATGGGTCAATATCAATATGAATTATTTTCCGGTTTTCATTGGAGAAATGCTTGGGATTACCGATCACGCGGTCATCAAATCGCGCACCCACTGCAATCAATACATCACAATACTGCATGGCCATATTGGCTTCATAAGTACCGTGCATACCCAGCATGCCGATAAATTGCCTGTCCGTAGCCGGAAAACCACCCAACCCCATCAGCGTGTTGGTACAGGGGTAATTGAGCATTTTAGTTAACTCAGTCAACAACTTAGCCGCATCACTGAGAATTACCCCGCCCCCGGTATAAATAACCGGTCTTTTCGCGCTGAGAATCAAATCAACGGCCTTTTTGATTTGCTTGACATTGCCTTTTACGACCGGGTTATATGAACGCATTGACAATTTATCCGGATAGTCAAACACGGCTTTCTGTTGCGTCACATCCTTGGGAATATCTACAAGAACAGGGCCTGGACGGCCTGTGGATGCGATATAAAAGGCTTTCTTCATCGTTACAGCCAGCTCGCTGATATCACTGACCAGAAAATTATGTTTCACGCAGGGCCGGGTTATACCAACTGTATCCACTTCCTGAAAAGCATCCAGCCCTATTGCATTCGTAGGTACCTGCCCACTGATAATAACCAGCGGTATGGAATCCATATAGGCCGTAGCGATGCCGGTCACGGCATTTGTAACGCCGGGGCCCGATGTAACAAGCGCCACACCCACCTTATTACTGGAACGCGCATAACCATCCGCTGCATGTACCGCAGCCTGCTCATGCCTGACCAGAATGTGCCGGACTTTATCCTGTTTGAACAATTCGTCATATATAAAAAGTACTGCGCCGCCGGGATAACCAAAAATACATTCAATACCCTCTTCCTGTAAGCAGCGTATTGTTATTTCCGCGCCGGTCAATTCCACACTCATGCTTTCTGCATCCCAAATTTAAAAATAATTAATCGTTACCCACTATTTTAAAAATAATCTTCTCATGACAGTGAATCGATACCGATGCGCTCTGCGCAGTCATTATCACTCGAGTCAACAGCTATCTTTTTTAGCTGGTTAAACGTCCCCGGTACCGCCCACAGTCAGCTCTTCAACACGCAAAGTAGGCTGACCCACGCCTACCGGCACGCTTTGGCCATCTTTTCCGCATGTACCAACTCCGGGATCCAGTGTCATATCATTACCGATCATCGAGACGCGCGTCAGCACATCCGGCCCGTTGCCGATTAATGTCGCGCCCTTGACCGGATAAGTAATCTTACCATTTTCTATCCGATAAGCCTCTGCAGCTGAAAAAACAAATTTACCATTGGTAATATCAACCTGACCGCCCCCGAAGTTTGCCGCATAGAGTCCATTCTTAACCGACGCAATAATTTCAGCAGGATCTTTATCGCCATTCAGCATGTACGTATTGGTCATACGCGGCATGGGTATATGCGCAAATGATTCACGCCGTCCGTTTCCGGTCGGGTGTGTATTCATCAGACGCGCATTCAGACTATCCTGCATATAGCCTTTCAGAATGCCATTTTCTATAAGTGTCGTGCACTGCGTTGGATTACCCTCATCATCAATGTTCAGAGAACCCCGCCGCTTCTCCAGCGTACCGTCGTCTACAACGGTAACACCCGGCGCTGCCACTTTCTGGCCTATCCGTCCGGAGAACGCCGAACTTCCCTTGCGGTTAAAATCGCCTTCCAGACCGTGCCCAATCGCTTCGTGCAATAAAATGCCCGGCCAGCCATTACCAAGCACAACCGTCATGGCCCCGGCGGGCGCCGGACGCGCACCCAGATTAGTCACAGCCTGCTGCACAGCTTTTGCCGCATAATCACGCAGAATATCCTCGGTAAAATAGGCATAGTCAAACCGTCCGCCACCACCCGAAACACCCTGCTCACGGCGTCCGTTCTCCTCCACGAGGACTTGTAATGATACGCGTACCAGTGGCCTGACATCGGTTGCCAGCACACCATCACTGCGCATCACCAGGATCACTTCATATTCTCCCGCCAGCGAAGCCATTACCTGAATCACGCGCGGATCGAGCTTGCGTGCATAACCTTCAAGCTTTTCCAGTAACAGAACCTTTTCAGTATCCCGCAGACTTGTTATAGGATCTTCGGGCAAATAAAGCAATGGCGTTTTTTGAATCTGCGCGTTTGCAGTCACCTGAACAGATTGACTGCCGCCCTGACTTGAAATTGCGCGGGTTGCTTTTGCAGCGGATTCAAGCGCAGTCATACTGATATCGTCTGAGTAGGCAAAAGCTGTTTTATCGCCGCTGATCGCGCGTACGCCAACACCTTGTTCGATGTTAAAACTGCCCGATTTCACGATACCTTCTTCAAGCATCCAGCCTTCCGAACGGTTGTACTGGAAGTACATATCCGCATAGTCGATTTCATGCGCCAGAATTTGACCCAGCACCTGCTGCAATGCTGATGTATCGATGTTGTAAGGCGACAGCAGACAACGATCGGCTATTTGATAAAAATCAGCATTTTTACTTGGCTGATAGCGGGATTCTGTAGTCATGATCAGATGTTATGTCGAATTTCATTAAAGCCATAAAACGATTGGCCGGTTTCCAAAAATCGCAAAAATTGTAAGTTACAGCATCTCATCGCACGTTTTATCAGCAGTATTACAACCGACGATGCTTCAAAGCCGGCAGACTTGCGCGCACGCGCTTCAGATACTTTGGATCAATCTCAGCGACAACTGCCCCAGCTCCGCGCGGCAGGCGTTTCAATACAACGCCCCATGGATCGACGATCATGCTGTCGCCATGCGTTTCACGTCCGTTGACATGATACCCGCCCTGCGCCGGAGCAATGACATAGGCCTGATTCTCGATCGCACGAGCGCGAACCAGAATTTCCCAGTGCGCTTTTCCGGTTACCGCAGTAAACGCCGCCGGCGCAAGTATAATGTCCACATTATTCATCTTTCGGTACAACTCGGGAAAGCGCAGATCGTAGCAAATGGAAAGTCCGATGTGTCCGAAAGGAGAATCAAATGTAACAACGGCATCGCCCGCCCTGATCGTTTTCTCCTCGGCGTAGCTTTCATGCTCCATACTGAGTCCGAACAAATGAATCTTGTCGTAGCGCGCAATCTGCTCGCCGGCATCCGAGTATACCAAACAACTGTTGTAAACCCTGCCTGGATCAGGGGATGCCAGCGGAACCGATCCTCCAACCAGCCAGATACCAAAGCGCTTCGCCGTTTCACTGAGAAAATCCTGAATCGGGCCGCTTCCAGGTTGTTCCATGGCCGCCAGTTTGTCCGTATCCTTCATCCCCATGAGACAAAAATACTCCGGCAACACGACAAGCCTGGCATGCTGGGAAACCGCTTCTTCAATGTGACGCGCAGCTTCTTCCAGATTGGCGTCTACGGTAGGCCCGGACGCCATTTGTATGGCCGCCACACAAAAACAGCGCGCATCATTTTCTTCAACCATCTTGGGCATCTTCAAACTCGTTTAACTATACTATAATCAATTTTATTACCGGTCATGACGCAAAAAAATTATGCTCCACACTGCATCGCCCATTATCACGTAGCGTAGTGAAATTCCGGCAAAGCCACAAGAATACCCATGACATTAAGGGTGACAAATATTTCAAATCGGACATTCTAGCATTTAACGCTGGCTTGATTCTATTTTCAATGATCATTATCTGTTTATTCAATCCTCGTCAGCAGGAAACCTGTTCGCCCACGATCAATCCGACATGCCCATGAACACCACGATCGATGCCATAACTCACCCGGTACTTGAGAAAGCCCTGGCTTTCAGCCGCTACATGCAGCGGACATTAAACGGCAGTCCGGTAGATAAGGAAATTTTAATCAACAGTCTGGATAAACCATTTCAGCGCTGTGAGATGGAAAATTTCCTCCAGCACCACCGGTCATCCATCAAAGACGAAACAGACCTCAACCGCGCGCTCCGGCTATTACGCAAGCACGTCATGCTGAGACTTATCGCCCGGGATGTCGGCGGACTCGCCGATCTTGCCGAAGTCATGTCCACCATGACCGATCTCGCTGAAATCAGCATCAATTTTTCCCTGCAGCATCATTATCACTGGCTTGCCGAACCCGGTCGTTTCGGCATCCCGAGCGGCAGAATCAGCAACCGGAAGCAACCCCTGTTCGTGGTCGCCATGGGCAAACTGGGTGGACGCGAACTCAATGCTTCTTCCGACATTGACCTGATTTTTGTTTATCCGGAAGACGGTGAAACAAACGGAAAAAAACCGATTTCCAACCATGAATTTTTCGCGCGCCTTGGACGCAAACTGATCGCCAGTCTAAGCGACTACACCGTTGACGGCTATGTTTTCAGGGTCGATATGCGACTGCGGCCGCACGGCGAAAACAGCCCGCTCGCCATCAGCTTTGATATGCTCGATGAATATTTCAAAACCCAGGGGCGGGAATGGGAGCGCCACGCCTGGATCAAAGGACGTATTGTCGGGGGGCTATCCGATGCCGAGGACGAATCCCGCTTAATGGAACAGATTGTCAGGCCATTTGTATTTCGTAAATACCTTGATTTCGATGCCTATGAATCGATGCGCCGCCTGCATACGCAACTGAGAAAAGAAGTGGAACGGCGGGAAATGCATGACAATATCAAACTGGGTCCGGGCGGTATCCGTGAAATCGAATTCGTCACACAGGTTTTCCAGCTGATACGCGGCGGTCGGGATATCGATCTGTGCGTCCGGCCAACGCTGGAAGTTTTGCAGCGCCTGCGGAGAAAACAACAATTACCGCATCAGACAGTCACCGAACTGGTCGACGCCTATCATTTTCTGCGCAAACTGGAACACCGCCTGCAATACCTGGATGACCAGCAAACCCAGACACTGCCGGGCAATCCGGATGATCAGCATCTTATCGCCTCTGCCATGGGTTTCGAGGATTACGACAGCTTCATGCATCATCTGGACGTACACCGCATGAATGTCACCCAGCACTTTGAATTCATCCTCGCTGCACCGAAAAAATCACCCGCGCACGATGTGCTGTCACAACTCTGGCAAACACAAACCAACGATGCGGCAAAAACAGAAGCGGCGACATCGCAGCTCAGCACATTGGGTTTCACAGAACCCGTTAAAATCTCCGGCAGACTGCAACAGTTCCACCAAAGCCACTTTTATCATCAACTGCCGGAATCCAGCCGGCAAAAAATCAATATGCTCATGCCCGTGCTGATCGAGGTGATTGCCCGATTCCCGCCGGTTGAAATCACACTCGAACGCATGCTGAAATTACTGGAAATCATCAGCCCGGAGAAATCCTCACCGGCATCGTATCTGACATTGCTGCTGGAACATCCGGACACATTACCACGCGTCGCAAAACTGATCAGCATCAGTCAATGGGCCAGCGATTATCTGGGTAGGCACCCCATTCTGCTCGACGAGCTGCTGCGGCACAAGGAACCCAATCCCCTGCCGGACTGGAACGCGCGCAAGAATGAACTGATCGATCAACTCAACCACGTCAACAAACCGAAAAGTGACGTGATCGGGTGGCAAATGGACCATTTGCGTCATTTCCAGCACGCGCAGGTCTTTCAGCTGCTGGTCAGCGACCTTGAAGGCGCAATGCAGCTCGAAACGCTGAGCGACCACCTGACCGCGCTGGCGGATCTGATTCTGGAGACCGTTCTTGATCTGGCCTGGAACGGATTGCGGAAACAACACCGCAGCAAACCGCAGCTCGCCATCATCGGTTATGGCAAACTGGGCGGCAAGGAACTGGGCTACGCTTCCGATCTGGATATTATCTTTCTCTATGACGACAATCATCCGGACGCGCCGGAAAACTACACCCGGCTCGCGCAAAGCATCAATGTGTGGCTGAACAATCATACCTTGGCCGGATTGCTGTATGCCACCGACCTGCGGTTGCGTCCGAATGGCAACAGCGGATTGCTGGTGCACTCCATCGAAGCCTTTGCGCAATATCAGCGCAGCCAGGCCTGGGTATGGGAGCATCAGGCGCTGACCCGCGCGCGATTTGTCGCAGGCGATTCCATCGTGGGGCAGGCGTTTGAATCCACGCGAAAAGAAATCCTCTGTCAGCCGCGCGATTTAAAAAAACTCAAACAGGATATCCTCGCCATGCGCGAAAAAATGCGCGGCGCGCATCCCGGCCCGGATTCAGGTTTAACCGCCCGGTTCGACATCAAGCGCGACCGCGGCGGCATTATTGATGTTGAATTCATCGTACAATATCTGGTTCTGGGATTCGCGCACCGGCATCCTGAATTGACCGGCAATATCGGCAATATCGCGCTGCTGAAACTGGCGGCGGAATTAGGGCTGATTACGTCACAAAGTGCCGAAAATTGTCGCATCGCCTACCGCGAATACCGGCGCATCCAACATCGCCAGCGCCTCAACAGCGACAGCGAACTCTCGGGAGAAAACAGCGCGGATCATGTGGCGCTGGCATTTACCGAGGTGGAAAAACAGCACCTGAAAGACGGCCGCACGGCGGTCATCCGGTTATGGGAGGAAGTTTTCGGCGATTAACAAAAGAAAAGCCACAAAAAAATTATCGATCTTTATTCTTGAATTTTAAAAAACTGGCACGATTCATGCTTATAGATAAATACACACACCCGGTGTGTAATGACCAACTTTTAGGAGACTAAACATGCAAAAAGCACAAAAGGGTTTCACATTAATTGAATTAATGATCGTTGTAGCGATTATCGGTATTCTGGCTGCGATTGCGGTGCCTGCTTATCAGAACTACACTCTGAAAGCAAGGTATTCAGAAGTCGTAAATGCTGTAGCGCCCTTTAAAATTGCTGTAGAAATGTGCGTACAAGATGGTTCCTGTTTTAACGCTGCAGGCCCAGCCATTGCAGGTATTGCGATGGGTGCCAATGGATTTCCTGCAGCACCTGTTTTTCCTGCAGGAAATCTTACTGATACAATCGCCGTAGATGCCACAGGAAATATTCTAGCCACACCAAAAACACAAAGCGGGATATTAGCCGCTGAAACCTACACACTAAATGCAGCCGTGGATGCTGCTGGTCGCGTAACATGGACCAAAGCTGCGGCCGGCTGTGCTGACCCAGCACGCGCAGGCGGACCAATCTGCTAATGTAACCAGCCCGCGAAGGCCCGATTAGCTTCGCGTAATCGGGCTTTCGTGCCACACCTTAATGCCGGGTTACGCTAACCCGGCCTACCGCTGCTTTCCGGCATTGCCATGTTCCGGGATATTCCCACATTCCCCCACAACCTCACGCATGAAAACTCCATCCTTTCATTCAAATCCGGACACTTTAATATTGGCAACACCTTAACGCTACGGCTTTGTCCGCCAGCGGATGCGCGCCGCAAACCGCGACTTCGAGCGGATTACGAGCGCGTGCTGATTATCTGGCAGAACACCATGAATTCATCGCGACAGGAAGCAAAAGAAGAGCAGCGCCTGACGCTGCTCTTCAACAGCATTGGTACTGGCTCAGAAAATTTTGACCTGAGTATGGAAAGTGATCTTCAACCGCGCGAACTTTACCGGAAATCAGCATCGACCTTTCTTGGCCTGTCCGGGAGGGCAGTGATAGCCTGGATGTCCGCCGCCGGGGTAGCCATATCCAAAGCGCGGATCCGCGAGTGGCGCACCGTAATAAGGACCAGCGGGTGGCGCTGTATAATACTGACCACCGCCATAAGGTGCGGCATGACGATGGCCGTGATCCGTAGTGACCGCCGTCCCAGCCGCCGCACCCAATGCACCACCGACGATCGCGCCCTGACGCCCACCGATTTCATTGCCAATGGCTGCACCAGCCGCACCACCGATCGCGCCACCGATTGCGGCATCCAGCGTTGAATTATCCGCGTTAGCTTGTATTGTTATCAATGCAAGTATCAACAAAACATATTTAATTTTCATGACGTCATCATCCTATTAAGAGTCATTAAATGAATATCCTTATTAGCGATATCTATCATCATACCTCATGAGCATATAATCGCTTTTTTATTATGGCAAGTTTAAATGAACACGCTTTCAACCGACAGCTATCCCGGTTATATTCTGTAATACGATTTCATCGTGTTCCGAGGATAAACGCGCTGAGCTGAACTCATGATGAACAAATCACATTAGCCTGATCTGGCCAAGTAAAACCGCATACTTTCAGCTAAGCCTATTCCCTCTTCACCGGAGGAGCCTGACCTATTGGACTATGTTACCCGCAACCGGTTACAAAATTGTCAATATACGGCATGACCATTCGCTGGTAATATAACGCTCTCGTACCGGCCGTAGTTATGGTGCTTTTATGGCCCGGCCATCCTCCGGATAACGACAAAACGCTAACAATAAATACCGATTACAATACCCTGATGACAACACTTAAGAATGATACTTTTTTGCGGGCCTTGCTGAAACAGCCTGTTAAATATACCCCCGTGTGGATGATGCGCCAGGCAGGACGCTATCTGGCCGAATACAATGCAACCCGCGCGCGCGCCGGTGATTTTCTGACTTTGTGCAAAACTCCGGCGCTGGCTACCGAGGTAACTTTGCAGCCGCTGGAACGCTTCCCGCTGGATGCGGCGATTTTATTTTCCGACATATTGACGATTCCCGACGCCATGGGTCTCGGACTGCGTTTCGCGCAAGGCGAAGGGCCGGTGTTCGATCAACCGCTGAAGGACGAAAAAGCGATTCATGCGCTCAGGGTGCCTGATCCGGATACCGAGTTGCGTTATGTGATGGATGCGGTGGCTGAAATTCGCAGGGCGCTCGATAATCGCGTGCCGCTGATCGGCTTTTCCGGCAGCCCGTTCACGCTCGCCTGCTATATGGTGGAAGGACGCGGCGGCACTGATTTTCGTGATATCAAGACGATGCTCTACAGCCGCCCCGATCTGTTGCATCAGATACTGGATAAAAATGCCCAGGCCGTGACGGCATACCTGAATGCACAGATTGCGTCGGGCGCTCAGGCCATCATGATTTTTGACACCTGGGGCGGTGCGTTGTCGCACTCGGCTTATCAGGAATTTTCACTGCATTACATACGGCAGATCGTTGCCGGCATCACGCGGGAAAAAGACAATGTGCGTATACCCAATATCGTATTTACAAAAGGCGGTGGCTTATGGCTGGAAGCGATTGCCGATATCGGCTGCGATGCAGTCGGCCTGGACTGGACGATCGATATCGGCGATGCGCGCCGTCGCGTGGGCGATAAGGTGGCATTGCAGGGCAATCTCGATCCTTCAATACTTTTTGCTTCACCGGAAGTGATCACGAAGGAAGTGGAAAAAATACTGTCGAGCTACGGTCATGGCTCCGGCCATGTATTTAACCTGGGGCATGGTATATCCCAGTTCACACCACCGGAAAATGCCGCCGCACTGGTTGAAGCGGTTCACGCACTGAGCCGAAAATTTCATTGAAATCTCAGGTTCCAGTAATATACAGACCATCAAGGCGCTATAAAAAGGTGACATTGTGCATATTTTGATCATTGAAGATGATATGGCGATTGCCGCCAATCTTTATGATTTTCTTGAGTCACATGGTCACAGCGTGGACGCCGCGGCCGATGGCGCCGTGGGGCTTCATCTCGCCGCCACGCAGCAGTTCGACGCCATTCTGCTTGATCTGGGCCTGCCCGGTATGAGTGGATTGGCTTTATGCCAGAAACTCAGAAATGAATTAAGAATAGACACGCCAATTCTCATGCTGACCGCGAGAGATACGCTGGAAGACAAGCTGACCGGTTTTGAGCACGGCGCGGATGACTATCTGGTCAAGCCATTTGCACTCAAGGAAGTTGAAGCCCGTTTAAGTGCATTACACAAACGCCATTCCGGACGCGTTGCAAGCCGCACGCTGGAAGTCGGCAATCTATCCTATGATCCCAAGACTTTTTCAATCCGTTTTGAAAACAAGGACGTCAAATTACCGCCGAAATGCGTTCGGTTACTGGCATTGATGATGAGCGAGCCGGGGCGGGTGTTCAGCCGCAAGGAACTGGAATCGGAAGCTTGGGAAGATACGCAGGAAACCAGCGATACGTTGCGCAGCCACATGCATGTTTTGCGGCGCGCCTTGTCGCGCGTTGGCGGCTATGATCCGATTGAAACAGTTCACGGCATCGGATATTGCCTGACTTCCCGTGATAAACCGCATCAAGATTAAACACGGTCTGCGCCTGCGCGTTGCCAACGCGCTGGCAAATTTCTGCATTGTCATCGTCGGCGCATTATGCATCATTTTATATCTTACCTCCGACAATATTGAAGAGGCGCATATCAGGCAGGTGATCGAAGTCGAAATGGATCATCTTGTACATCGCTATCGCAAGCATTCCGACTTTTATTCCCAGATCGGCTCGCATCTCAAAAGCTATGTCGTCCGTCATGTCGATGACGAATTACAGATCCCGCCGTATTATCGCGGCTTGAATAATGGCTATCACCGAATTTACTATGATTACCAGGACATTTATGTCCTCGTAAAATCCATTGATAACGTCAAATTTATTGTGGCTTATCGCATTACTTTACACACGCAGCGGTTAAGCGAATTACGCATGCTCATTCTGTTATCCTGGATTGCTGTCACTGCCATCGCATTTGTTGTGGGTTATATGCTGGCCGGCATGCTCGTCAAACAGGTCACTGATCTTGCCGAAAGAGTCAGGCTGCTCGCACCCGGCGATGTACAGGGCGTGCCGCTGATGAAATCCGATATGGACGAGGAAGTCGCTCAACTGGCATCGGCGCTGGATGGCTATCAGAACCGGATACGCCGAATGCTGCAAAGAGAACAGGAATTCACCGCCAACATCAGCCATGAACTGCGAACGCCGATCACGACCATTCTGACCAGCTGCGAATTGCTGGATGCGGAACCGGGTCTCTCCGACAAGGTACGTCTGCGAATTAAACGGATAGAATCAGCCACAACCCGAATGGGCGAACAGTTGCAGGCGCTGTTGTTTCTGGCGCGCGAACAGGCGCTGGGCGTGATGGAACCCGTAGCCATAGCAGAATGCGTCAATGACGCGACTGAGCCGCTCTATCCCGAGATTCACCGCAAGAAACTGAAATTCATTGTCAACGTCAGTCCGGACATCATTATTCCGCTGAATCGCCAGGCGCTGCATACCGCGCTGACCAACCTGCTGCGTAACGCCATTCAATATACTGACGAAGGATCGATTCGAGTAGATTACAGTAACGGAAATCTGTCCGTCACCGATACCGGAATGGGTATTGAACCGGCTTTCCTGCCTTTGCTGTTTGAACGTTTCTTTCGCGGCACCACGCGCGTGGAAGGGCTTGGCATCGGCTTGCCGATTGTCAAGCGCATCTGCAACCATTACGGCTGGAAAATCAACGTTGAAAGCCAGATTGGGCGAGGCACCACTTTTCGCATCACCTTCTCATCTCAACTGCATCCGGAAGTAATATGAAGCTATCCCCAGGCTGATATCTGCTGTGCTGACGCAAGTTTATATCGTGAGTCAACCCGGATAAACGGTCAACCGAGGTTTTCAGGTTCAAGCAAAAGTATTGACGATACCGTTATGCCTGTTCAGGTTAAGATGCTTTTCCAGTCCCGGATTTAATTCATCCTGTGCGTTAAAACCACTCACACCATTTGCATTTTTTGCGTGTTGATTTCCCTGCCGTTCACCCTGCTCCTGGCGTTGAAATGATTCAGCGCCTACCATGACGTCGCCAAGCTGAATACCACCCTCCGCCATCATTTCACGCAAACGAGGCAGCGCCGCTTCTATAGCTTCGCGTACAGCCAGATGAGGTGACACGAATTGCGCCGAAGCCTGAGTACCATTGTCTCCTGAAAGACTCAGCATGATTTCGACAGGACCAAGATGCGCGGGATTCAGGCGCAGCTCGGCAACCTGATGCTGCTGATGCGCAAGCCAGACGATTTTCTGTGCAAATTCATTACCCCACTTGGGCTGGTCTATTTGCATATCCAGATTGACATGATGAGACGTCACTGCTCCGACCGTCTGCAGCGCAGTGTTTGATGCTGCCTGTGCCAGGCCGCCAGGACCGGACTGACTGAGAGGTTGTGGCATGTCAACACCGGTCTGTAACAAAAGGCTTGCTTCTCCAGTTTGAGTTGCATCGCTCAAATTTAACAAACTGTGAGGTTGTGGCATGTCAGCGCCGGTTTGCAGCGATAGATTCATCTCTCCTGCTCGTGCGAACAAATGCTTCTGAAAACCGGAAGAAAGCGCCGGTGATGCTGCATCATCGACAAAGTTTGCAGTTCGCATTGCATGCCACAGATTATTACCGCCGCCACTTGCGGAATTCTGTACGAAATCTTTCTGTGCGCCAGGTTGAATCGATTGCATGACGATAGCGATAGCCGAATCAGCATCCGGCATCGCACCTGCGACTTCATCGGTCAGACCGGGTTGAATTTTATTCGGTATGAAATTTCCTGTGGACACAACAGGCGGTATCACCTCGGTATTAACGCTGTTTTCCAGCAACAGCGCCTGAGAAATCTGAGGCTGATCTGCCGCTGATTCAGATGTTGAATGGTTCGTGCTGTCCGTGCTTATTGCATTATCTGTGGCGCTTGTCGCACCGGCTTGGGTCATGCGGGTTTTACCGGCATCGTTCGCCTGCTCGACGGATGCGGCAGGCGCCGACTCTGTTCGCTTGCTGTTCGTATCCGGTGCTGTCTTTTTTGCATGCTCCTCCGCCGGAGCAGATTCCTTTTCAGCCACCTCACGCGCCAGAATATTGTCAAATCTTCCTGAGGCAGACTTTTCGGCATGGCTTGACCCATCACGACCTTTTACGGATTGAGGGGCTTGCGTTTGTATTTGCACAGGAGCAACTGGATTTGGATTTAACATGGCTGATATCCTATAAAATTATTATCTTTTCATATGAGTAATCAAATAACCGTTTTTTGGCTTATTTCATCAGATCAGAGTCTTGCCGGGCAAAACGATTGGATGAAAATTCATCCAATTCATTCTGTTCAATCTTTTTTTGTCTGAGCGTCATGATTTTCTGATGACGTTGCGACACCGTATCGTAGGCGTTTAATTTACGCTGACAGGCTTGATATTCATCGCAGCCTGTCTTTCGATTACTTTCCGCAAACTGGAGCGCGCGTCTTTGCTCGTTAATCGCGGCATCCAGTTTATTGACAAAAGCCATAAAATTGCGCCACTCCGCATGACCCATTCCATGCTGAGAAGCATTCTGCAACTGCAATTGATAACTTTGCCGGTAATTCAGTAGCAAGTTGAGCTTCTGCTCTGCTTCCCGGTACTGCGCATTCATCCTTCCCAGCTTCCTGGCGGACTCATCATTCTGCTGCCGCGACAATTCAAGCAGCTTCTGCAAAGACTTACTTTCAGCCATCTTGAAATCCAGTGAGATTATTCGGTTTTAGACGCATCAAATAGCATCATTATTTTTAGAATACTGTCATCGTAGCTTTCATACTGCGTCATTCCCTGTTGCAAAAAGCCTTCGAGCTTAGGATAGAGTTGAATGGCCTGGTCCAATGTCGGATCCGAACCCGGCATATACGCTCCTACGCTAATCAGGTCATAACTGCGTTGAAAGCGAGAAAAAGTACTCTTGAATTTCCTTGCCACTTCGATTTGCCCGGCAGGCACTACGCTCGACATGACACGACTGATCGATGCCTCGATATCAATCGCCGGGTAATGTCCGGCCTCCGCCAGCCGACGTGAAAGCACAATATGTCCATCCAGTATCGCTCTCGCACTGTCGGCAATCGGGTCATTATGATCGTCGCCTTCAGTTAGCACTGTATAGAATGCAGTAATGGAGCCACTATCACTGCTGCCGTTACCCGCGCGCTCCACCAGCTGCGGCAGTTTGGCAAACACGGATGGCGGATAACCCTTTGTCGCGGGTGGTTCGCCAATGGCCAGTGCGATCTCACGCTGCGCCATGGCATAGCGTGTCAGCGAATCCATAATGAGCAGTACATGCTTTCCTTCATCGCGGAAATATTCTGCAATTGCCGTTGCGTATGACGCGCCCTGCAAACGCAACAGCGGCGAGGTATCCGCAGGCGCCGCGACAATTACGGAACGTGCGAGTCCTTCATGCCCCAGTATGTTTTCAATGAACTCTTTAACTTCGCGCCCGCGTTCGCCGATCAGCCCTACAACGATAACATCAGCGCTGGTGTAACGCGCCATCATACCGATCAGCACACTTTTGCCGACGCCGCTGCCCGCGAATAAACCCATGCGTTGACCGCGCCCTACAGTCAGCAATGTATTGATTGCCCGCACGCCGACATCAAGCGGCTGAGAAACCGGAATACGTTCGAGCGGATTATAGGGTCTGCTGTACAGTGGAACGTTTTTCTCCGCTTTTACCGGCCCCAGATTATCCAGTGGTTCCCCGGCGCCATTCAATACGCGCCCCAGCAATCCATGTCCTACATTAACGTGTTTGGCCTGATCCGACATCCGCCTTTTCGGATACTGCATTGTTCCTACTTTAGGCACTTGCACAGCAACCTCAGCAGGTATGACCTTCGCACCCGGTGTCAATCCATACACTTCGCCTGTCGGCATCAAAAATAAACGCCCCTCTGAGAAACCAACGACTTCGGCGGATATGCTGCTGCCGTTAAACAAAAAAACAGTGCAACTGCTGCCGACTGCAAGTTTAAGACCTGTTGCTTCCATAACCAGGCCGGTTACCTTTGTTACAGTTCCACCGGACAGAATCGGATTAACAACCGAAATCAGTTGATTGCAGTTATCTAAAAAATTACACCAGTTTTCATGATGACTGTGCATACGTTATTTTTCAATCCAGTCATTTTTCTGGCCTATAGCGGCCAGGACTCTTCGCCAGCGTGTTTCAACACTGGCATCAATTTCACTGCCGCAGGCTTCAATACGGCAGCCGCCCGGAGTGATCTGATCATCTTCAAATATTTCCCAGTTCTCTTGCAAAAGTTGTCCACTCAGATGTTGACGCACGATTCCGCAATCGTCCGGGTGCAATACCAGACGAAGAGGCTGCATAATACCTGGAAGCTGGCGTACTGCGTCCTGCACAACGGGAAGGATCAATTCGGGCTGCATGGCGATTGCCTGTGCAGTCATTTTTTTAGCCAGATCAATGGCAAGCGATAAAAGATTCTGCGCAACCTGTTGATCCAAAGCATGAAGCTGATCATCAAGGTTTCCAAATACACGCTTAACATGCGCCAGTTCCACTTCTATCTCAGACTCGCCTTGTTGCCGGCCCTCCTGATAACCTTTGCTGTAACCTTCCTGATATCCATTGCTCAAACCTTCACTATGGCCTTGTTTCTGACCGTCTTCTCTGGCTTGCTGAAAAAGGGCTGCAATTTCTTCTTCTGTTATTCCATGTTGTTTCTCTTTATTCGCAGCGCCGCCTCCATTTGCACGATCAGTCTGATTGTTATCGGCCTGAGTATCTTGCCGCTGATACGCTGAAGCAACGTCTGCTCCGGAATGGTCAAGAATGTTCCATTGCCAGAGCTGGCATGACTTCAATTTGTCTTTTGGTATGACAATGGCTGTTTCCATCCGCATCAATCCGCTAATTTAAATTTAATTAACCCAGACAAATCAATGGTTTTAAATATAACTGTCATCACCCTTGCCACCCAAAGCAATCTGTCCGCTTTCAGCCAGTTGACGCAACACTCTGAGTATTTCTTTTTGTTCCGCCTCGACTTCGGATACACGCACCGGCCCTCTGCCTTCCAGATCTTCTTTCAGCGCCTCAACCGCACGTTTAGACATGTTTTTGAAGATTTTCTCTCGAACTTCTTCGGGAGCGCCTTTTAAGGCGATCACCAGAGATTCGGATTGCACCTCTCTCAACAGCAACTGGATACCCTGGTCATCAACATCAGCCAGATTATCAAATACAAACATTTCATCCATAATCTGCTGCGCCAGATCCTCATCATATTGCTTGATATTTTCGATCACGCTGGCTTCCTGTGCAGTAGGTACGAAGTTGAGTATTTCCGCCGCAGCACGAACACCACCCATTGGCGCTTTACGGATATTCGCGCTACCGGACAACAGCTTTGTGAGCACATCATTTAATTCCCTTAGCGCATCCGGTTGAATACTGTCCAGTGTCGCGATACGTAATATTGTGTCATTGCGCAACCGATCCGGAAAAAGGCTGAGTATTTCACTGGCCTGATCACGCTCAAGATGCACCAGAATAGTGGCAATAATCTGCGGATGTTCATTCCTGATCAATTCAACAATCGATGGCGCATCCATCCATTTCAGGCCTTCAATGCCGCTTGTATCGCCGCCATGCAAAATTCGATCAATCAGATTTGCGGCCTTCTCATCACCCAGCGCATTGGTCAGTACTTTGCGGATATATTCACTGGAACCCTGTCCCAGCGCGGTTCTCCCCGATGCCTGTACGTTGAATTCATCAATCACACTCTCAATTTCCAGCTGCGTAACATTATTCAACATTGACATGGCCGTTCCCAATTTCTGAACCTCCTTGGGCGACAAGAATTTCAGCACTGATGCGGCTTCTTGTTCACCCATCGACATGAGCAGGATAGCGCTTTTTTTTAAGCCATCACTGTCCATTGTTCACCCATTCCTTCACCACGTTGGCAATAATGGCCGGTTCTTCAATTGCCATTTGTTTAATTTTTTGCAGATTCTTTTCGAATTGCTCTTTTTTGACAGCATCTTCAGTAGATTCCTGATGCAACAATGGCGTACCGTCCGCCGCAAACTGCACGGGGTGCGCCGATGCCTGAGCGGTTGCAGTACCATCAGGTAATTGAGCTGTTTCTGTTTCTTTTGCCTGCCGCTCCGGATCATGCGTCAATGATTTCAGGAATGGGCGCAAAACCTTGAGCAGGAAAAACAGAACAATGGCGGCGATGATTAACTGTTTGCCGATTTCCATTGCCGCCATCATCATTTCAGGATCTTTCCATATTGGAATCTCCTGTGAAGTATCACTCATGTCACTGAACAAATTATTTGTAACCGTTAAAGTGTCGCCTCGCTCCTCGTTATAGCCTATGGCATCTTTTACCAGTTTATTGATCTCCTGAATTTCTTCTCCGGAGAGCGGGACGTGGGTGATATTGCCTTCTCCGTCAGTGACACGGCGGTGATTCACGACAACTGCTGCCGATAAACGCCTGATGTTACCAATGGGTAATTGCGTATGCTGTATCGTTTTATCGACTTCATAGTTAACTGTCGATTCTTTACGTTGATCGGTCGGCAAGGCCTCTGGTTTCTTCTCGCCTTCTTCTCCCGCCAGCTCTATCGGCGCTACCGCAGGCTCCGGCGGGCGATTCGTCAATGCACCCGGTATACCGCCGTCGAATTTATTGCCCGTTGACAAGGATTCCATCGTCTGCTGGCTGCGAATAGAAGCTGGATCGTCTGGCGTATTGTTGGGCCGGTAAATTTCCTCAGCCCGTTCAATTCGCGAGAAATCCAGATCGGCAGTTACTTGTGCACGCACATTGGCACTACCGGTGATCGGCGACAATATCTTTTCTATGCGTTGCACGTAACTTTTCTCAAGCTCGTGTAAATATTCCAGTTGCTTCGCATCGAACTTTGATTCTTTTCTCGGTTCCTGCCCGCTTAACAAATTACCGTTTTGATCGACGACAGTCACATTCTTTATGGGCAAATTCGGAATACTGCTGGAAACAAGATGAACAATAGCGCTGATCTGCTCCTCACTCAACACGCGCCCTGGATACAAATTCAACAGCACAGAAACAGTCGGCTGCAGTCTTTCTCTTGCAAAAACAGACGGCTTGGAAATCGCCAGATGAACGCGCGCACTTTGCACAGCCGCCAACGATTGTACTGAGCGCGCCAATTCGCCCTCCAGTGCGCGTTGATAATTGACTTGCTCGAGAAACTGACTGGTTCCGAATTTCTGGTTTTCCATTAACTCGAATCCGGCCAGGCCGCTGCGCGGCAATCCTTGACCGGCAAGACGCAACCGGATTTCGTGTACCTGATTGCTTGGCACCAGGATAGCGCCGCCACCGTCAGAAAGCTTGTATGGCACATTCGATTGCTGCAATGCGTTAATAATAGCAGCGCCGTCCTGATCAGAAACATTGGAAAACAGCACTCGATAATCCGGAGACTGACTCCAAAGCCAGGCGCCCGCAAGCAATGCAACAGTTGCCGCAGCGACAACCATGATACCCAGCTTCTTGTGCTGGGATAACTGGTTGAATTTGTCTAATCCAAATGCAGAGCTTGATGACGTGCCTGACTGTACTTTAGTTGAGTTTGCTGTATTGATTTCATCGGGTACTGTGGCCACAAATGTTCTCCTGCCTGAGTGCTTCTCCGTTTGCCATGCATGAAAATGAGCTTAAGCATTTTTTCTATTAGTTAGATTTTTTATTGATTCAAGTTGTATCGTGCTTATCCGTAATCAACCTTTGAATCCGTGCGGTCTGTTTACCTGCTTTTTGCGAATGCACTTTCGAAAGGTGCATTATCGATAATTTTTCATGCTTCTAATGTTTGAATAAAACGAATTTGCCAGCCCTATTCCTGCCATGATCACCCCTTTGATCAATGCTATTCTGACGTCCAATACACTTATCGTTTTCTGTACAATAAAAACTGGTAAGGCTGGTAAATAACGCACCCATACTGCTGAACAGTCAGCCATTGAGCGCATCATCGTTTCGAATTATTTGCCGGTAATTGTGCGTATGATTTTCCCGATTGATTTCTCTTTTATCTGTAGTTTTTGCTTATAAGGTTGTATCATGGAAAATTCCGGAATTAATACTATACTTGATCAACTGCGGGTTACTTCGGCTAATGCATCCGGTATAAAACGCCCGGAAGCAGAAAATGATGCGGTCAGGGTAGATTTCGGTGAAACCTTGAAAGCCGCCGTAGACAAGACGAACAACCTTCAGCAAACTGCTGAACAGATGACCCGGGATTTTGTCAGCGGCGAGTCAAATGCGGATCTGCACGATGTCATGATTTCGTTGCAAAAGGCTAATATTACCTTCCAGAGCATGGTGCAGGTGCGTAATAAACTGGTAACCGCTTATCAGGAAATCATGAACATGCAGGTTTGAAATTTTCGCTGCTGTTATTGACCGGCACATGAACATAATAACGGCCCAGTCATTTTAGAAAGGTTGACTTCATTTGTCACAGAAAGAAGATTTGTTTGCGCACCAGGATACACTTGCGCAATTACATGAAGATATTCCGTTATCCGATAAGCTGAGCTTTATACATCAGATTATTCTTCAGGACTTTCCTTTCATCAATCGTCTGGCAATCGCGCTGTTTGATGAAAAAACAGATATGCTCAAAACCTATACGCATAGCACAGATGATCCCGACAACCCTATTACCACTTACGAAGCCGCACTGAATTCGGCGCCCTCATTACGCGACATCATCGACCACCGGCGCCCGCGGCTGGTACAGGATTTGGATATTTTTGCTCAAGGCACGCATGAACATACCAAGCGCATTGCGGCAAAAGGTTATAAATCCAGCTACACCATGCCGCTGTATCAAAGCGGTGCTTTCATTGGCTTTTTGTTTTTTAATTCCCTGCAGGAACATCCTTTTTCACCCGCAACTCTACGGCAGATTGATATCTATGGTCATTTGATCGCACTCATGGTTATCAACGAATTGGCCGCCATTCGGACGCTTGTCGCAGCAGTACAGGCCACACGCAGCATGACGCATTACCGTGATATCGAAACAGGCAAACATATCGACCGCACAGCGCATTATGCGCGCCTTATTGCGCGAGAACTGTCGAAAAACTACAGCATCTCCGATGAACAGATCGAGCATATTTTTCTGTTTTCTCCGCTGCATGATGTCGGCAAAATCGGTATCCCGGATAGTATTCTGCGTAAACCCGGAAAACTGGATGACGATGAGTTCGACATCATGAAAACACACCCGGAAAAGGGGCGCGAAATCATTGATTCCATTCTCGGAGATTTCAGTTTATATGGACTGGGCCATGTCAGTATTATGCGCAATATCGCCGAGTATCACCATGAAGCAGTGGACGGCAGCGGTTATCCAAAAGGATTAAAAGGCGATGAAATTCCAATCGAGGCCCGTATCAGCGCGGTTGCCGATGTATTTGACGCGCTGACTTCACGCCGCGCTTACAAAATGCCATGGAGTAATGAAAAGGCTTTTGCGTTGTTGAAGCAATTATCCAATACAAAACTGGATCGTGACTGCGTGACTGCATTACTCAGGTACCCGGATAAAATATTGGCAATTCAACAGCGCTTCAAGGATGATGAACCCGCCTGATTGCAGGCATGTCGCCCATAAACAATCTTATCCGCCGCAAAGCTGACGGAAGTCAGATTTATCACCTAAGCGCCTGATGCTAACTAAACAGTCCCAGCAGCATTTTAATTGCCAGACAAAAAAGTAGCATGACAAATAGCTTTCTGAGTGTAGCGGCTTGAGTTGAATGCGTTGTTTTTGCGCCGAACGGTGCTGTGATCATGCTGGCCAGCGCCAGCCAGCCCAGGGCCGGCAGATAAACATAGCCCAGACTGTACTCAGGTAAGGCGTACGATTGCGTAACACCATTCAGAATATATCCGGCAGTGCCTGTAACGGCGACAGGAAAACCAATAGCGGCGGCTGTGCCTATCGCATGCTGAATTTTGATGCGACATAGCATCAGGAAAGGTATAGTCAGAATACCGCCGCCGATAGCGACCAGACTGGAAATAACGCCGATTACGATGCCTGCAGCAAAAAAACCGGATTTTCCCGGAAGTCTGCGGTAAAAATGCTGATTTAAATCCGCATCGGATCCAGGTTTTGAAGTTAGCTTCAGCAGCATGCTGACTGCAACGTAGAAAATAAACACGGTAAAAATAACATGCAGCGCCTTGCTGGTTAACATTCCGGCCAAAAAGGATCCGCTCAGAGTCCCTATCACGATGCCCGGCGTCATGTATTTGAATATTTGCCAATTAACCGCGCCATGCCTGTTATGTGTATATAAACTGGCCGCGGCTGTGAATACAATACTGGCCATAGTGGTGCCCAGCGCAAGATGCAGGATACGATCCGGCGGAAAATCCTGTACTGTAAAAAAAAATATCAATGCCGGAACGATAATGAGACCGCCGCCGATACCCAGCAGGCCGGCAAAAAAACCGACAACGGCCCCCAGCAGCAGATAAACAAGCCACCATTCCATAATGTCTTTTTCAGTTCCGCAGGATTTTCACGATGAGCTTCCACTCATCCGGATCGACAGGTGTAATGGACAGTCGATTGCCTGTTTGCAGTACGCGCATGCGCGCGAGTTCCGGGTATTGACGCAATTCCCTGATGGTCAGCAGGCGCGTCTTTTCTTTGAATTTAATTTCAACATTAAACCAGCGCGGATTATCCCGGTTTGCTTTAGGATCATAAAATCTGCTTTCAGGATCAAATTGTGTAACATCCGGATAAGCCGAACAGGTTACCTCGGCAATTCCGGCAATACCAGGCTGCGCACAACAGGAGTGGTAGAAAAACGCCAGATCGCCGACTTGCATCTGTTTCCACATAAAATTGCGCGCTTGATAATTACGCACACCATCCCATACTGTCGTTTGCCTAGGTAAGGCAATCAGATCATCGATACTGAATTTACTGGGTTCTGCTTTCATCAACCAGTAACGCATATACACTCCATACTAATCTGACAGATTTGCAATTGCTATTGATGATTAAAATAACTCACGAGCGGTGCTTTACAGCGAAAACAGACACTATAGCGCTCCATAAAAAGGCATTTCATGATTTGTCGAATGACCTGAAATCAACCAAACCAACCAAAAAGAAATTTAATTTGGATTCTCATTCACTATAATGATATGTGAGTTAACCGCTATATTTTGCGACCGATTAATTAATTTAATTTCAATACTAACTTATAAATGGATGAATGTTTATGTCTGATGGAGAAGAAAAACCGATTAGCTCGAAGTGGGAACGCCAATTGATCGAAGGACTGGCATTTGCTGCATTACGTGAACAACGACGCACGCGAATATGGGGTATTTTTTTTAAGTCGCTGACTTTTATCTATCTTTTTGTATTGCTTCTTGCTTTTACCGACCTGTTTGAAGGCAAAGGAGTCGGGATTTCTGATAAGCATACGGCTTTAATTGATGTGAATGGCATGCTTACGCCGGATAGCATCAACAACGCTGACAACATTAACGCAAGTCTGAGGTCAGCTTTTAAAGACAGCGGCACACAAGGCGTCATTCTACGTATCAACAGCCCTGGCGGCAGCCCTGTTCAGGCAGGTCACATCAATGACGAAATACGCCGGTTACGTGCTAATTATCCTGAAATTCCACTCTATGCGGTCATCGGTGATGTTTGCGCGTCAGGCGGTTATTATATTGCAGCCGCCGCGGATAAAATTTTTGTTGACAAGGCCAGCCTTGTCGGTTCGATTGGTGTGCTGATGGATGGTTTCGGTTTTACCGGTACCATGGAAAAGCTCGGTGTTGAGAGACGTCTGTTCACTGCGGGAGAGCATAAAGGTTTCCTGGATCCATTTTCGCCGCTTGATGTGAAACAACGGGAGCATTTAACCGGCTTGCTGAACGAAATTCACGAACAATTCATCCGTATCGTGCAGCAAGGCCGGGGCGACCGACTCAAGGATACGCCGGAGATTTTCAGCGGCGTGATATGGACCGGCAAACAAAGTATTGAACTGGGCCTGGCGGATGCGATGGGAAGCGCTGAATATGTGGCGCGCGAAGTGATAAAAGCCGAATCGATAGTCAATTTCTCAGTCCGCGAAAGCCTGTTTGACCGCTTCACTAAGCGTGTCGGTCAGGTTTCATTGTCGCTATTGCTGAACAACGACTTAAGCTTCAGGTAGACTCGAATACTGAGCCGCGCTTGAAAATCAGGCCGATGCCATACAAGAAGCGATAGCATGACTGGAAAACTATACCTGATTCCGACACCCATCAGTGATTCTGATATGAATTGGGTGATTCCCGCATCGGTCCGAGAGTCGATTCAGGCGTTGTCCTGTTTTATCGTTGAGCACCCCAAAACCGCGCGGCAATTTCTGAAACAAATCGCCTGCAGGGTGCCGCTACAGGAAATTCAGCTGCTCATATTGAATACACATTCGAAACCGGATGATCTGGCGGCATTACTGCAACCATTGTTATCCGGGCGAAATGTAGGATTATTGTCGGAGGCCGGTTGCCCAGCCATTGCCGACCCAGGCAGCGATTTTGTGCGAATGGCGCACGACAACAAGATTCCGGTCATTCCACTGGTCGGACCATCTTCGATTATACTCGCACTGATGGCTTCTGGCCTCAATGGACAATGCTTCTGTTTCAACGGCTACCTCCCTGTTGAAAAACACGCGCGTGCGCAGCAGATTGTCACACTGGAAAGGCGTTCCATTAAACACAATCAGACCCAGATTTTTATCGAAACGCCCTACCGCAATCAAGGACTGCTCGAACACATTGTGCAAACCTGCCGGGATGATACGGATTTATGCATTGCAGCCCACCTGACTGGCGCCAGCGAAATGATTGCTACAAAAACGATAAAAGCATGGAAACAGAGATTACCGGACATTCATAAAATACCAACCATTTTTTTACTACAAAGCCGCTCTCGCCCGGTCACATAGAAATTCACTGTAATACCATCACGAGTGCGCACAGAGTCGGGGTTGTCGAAGCGCTCGTATCAGACTGAACCATCAGTACCAACGAACTTGATTATTCAAGCTCCCCGCCCATCAATAGCCTGATGAATTTTCCGCGTGTTTCACTGGATGCGTCACGAAACAGCGAATAGCGCGCGTGCTGGTCGGGCTGCAGGGTGTTAATTTCTATCCCCCACAGCGGCGACAGGGTCATAGGGAGATTGGAATAACGCACATCGATAAGTATTTCAGGCCGCTCCGGCCAAAGCGCGATCAGTCCGTCGGAAAAATGCGTAAAACGTGCAATATCACCAGCAAGAATGGATGAAGCGGACAAATCCGGTATATCGCGCGACAGATCAAACAATGCGATACTATCACCCGGGTATACGCGCGCATCCGAGAAAGGGCCTATGCGTATGGCATTCACATACAGCTTGCCGTCGCTTTGATAAATCGAGCGCCAGAGTATCAAATTACCCAACGTCGGTTTGGCCAGCAGCCGTTCTACCACATGGCCGCTTTCGGCAGCCAGCGTTTGCGTAATACCTTCCGCGCGCTGCAACTGCATCCAGCCAAATGACAGATAAACACTTGCGAGCAACAATCCTGCACGGGCTGCCGCAGATGAATATTTACGCAGCGCATAGACAACAGCCACAAGCAGTATCAAGGTAAACACGGGATCAACGACTGAAATGATATTGAGCGCCAGGCGTGAATCACTGAGCGGCCAAAGCAAATGCGTGCCGTAGCTGGTGAACGCGTCCAGCACACCGCTCAGGCAATAGCCGAGAAAAGCAAACAGGTAGATCCGCGCAAAAGACAAGCGCCTACGCAAAAAAAGCCATACTAATGCTGCGGCGATCAGTGCGCCGAAAGGTACAAAAAAAATAGAGTGCGTAAAGTGCCGGTGAAACTCAATGTTGAGCAAAGGATCATTTTCCGACTGAATCAAAATATCCGCATCAGCGATGATGCCCGCGAAAAAACCGATGCCCGCTGCCACGCGCGTTTCTTCATGTCTCGCACCGGATTGCGCCATACTCGCGCCCAGCAAACCCTGAGTCAATAAATCCATAATTGTTGTCAAATACAAAAAATAGGTTGATAGCCTTAGTTGCCACGAGTTGCTGAAATGTTAAAGCGCGTGGCAACTCAAGGAAAATTCTGTCAAAGCAAAAAAGTTATACTATACAACCGCAGCTTGAATCAAAAAATACCTGCGCAGACAGCAGATTGGCTTCTGTGATCTTTCATCACATCTGCGGCAAATCAAGCTGATCCGAGACAGCATCAATCACATGGGTTGCCTTTCAGATAATGCGGCAGCCCCGCTACTGTCAGAATGACCTGATCACATTGCCGCGCAACCAGCTGGTGCAATTTACCTGCCTCATCGCAATGCCGCCGGGTTAATTCTCCCATCGGAATAATACCCATGCTAGTTTCGTTGCCGACGAGAATGATGCGCCCCGGCAAGGTCGGCAGAACCGACAGAAAAGCGGTATGCTCCTGATCGAACAGCACACCATTCCGATGAGTCAGTAAATTAGTAAGCCAGAGTGTCAGACAATCGACAAGCAGACAGTGGTGCGCATCAGCCAGTTGCCCCAGCAGATTAGCCAGGTATACCGGCTCCTCTATCACTTGCCAGTGACTTGGGCGGTTTGCGCGGTGCAACGCTATACGTGCCTGCATTTCAGCATCGTCTACCGTTGCCGTGGCAATATAAACAACCGGCAAATGGCTCTGAATTGCAAAACGTTCCGCCAGACGACTTTTTCCAGACCGTATACCGCCCAAAACCAGCGTTTTTGTGTTTGTCATATGTATCAACTGTTCAGATTCAATAACTGCTTCAATCGCCCTGTATCCAGGTATAAATCAACACTATCGGCAAGTCTATTAATAGCTGCATCACAAACGGCATGATAATCCGGCATTTGATCACTGCTTCTCAATCCTGCCCAAGCAAGCAGCGCTGCACATGCGTCAGCAGACTCGAACAGGCCGTGCAGATAGCAACCCATGATCAATCCATCCTCACTCATCGCGCCATCGCTATCTTGCTCGAAATATACCGCAGGCTGGTAATGCTTATGAAAAGTCGTAACGCCGTTATGGATTTCATATCCGGTAACTGCCGCGCCATTATAGGCTAATGCGCCCTGTACATTCCGCAACAATTTATTAGGTTGCATGACCGTGCTCATATCAAAAAACGCCAATGCTTGAGCACAATCGGATTGACCTTCCAAACCATCAGGATCTTGAATCAACTTTCCGAGCATCTGAAAACCACCACAGATACCAAGCAATCTGCCGCGATAACGCAAATGCCGCTGTATGGCTTGCTCCCAGCCTTGCTCGCGCAACCATTCCAGATCGGCCAGAACGCTTTTCGAGCCTGGCAGGATAATCAGGTCAGCAGGGGGAATAGTCTCGCCGGGACCAATAAATCGCAGATTGACCTGCGGATGCAGGCGCAGCGGATCGAAATCGGTATGATTGCTGATACGCGGCAATGCCGGAACAATAATTTGAAGAGATTCATGTTCCATCGCGGCTGCATTGGCTGACGTTTGCGGTAGCGCATCCTCCGCTTCCAGATGCAATCCCTGGAAATACGGCAACACACCCAGAACCGGCTTGCCGGTATATTCTGTCAGCCAATCAAGTCCCGGTTTCAGTAAAGCCATGTCACCACGGAAACGATTGATTACGAAACCCTTGATTCTGGCCTGCTCGCTTTCAGTCAATAATTCCAGCGTGCCAACAAGGTGCGCAAAAACACCGCCGCGATCAATGTCGGTTATCAGAATAACCGGACAATCCACCGCTTCAGCAAATCCCATATTGGCTATGTCATTCGCGCGAAGATTGATTTCGGCAGGCGAGCCAGCACCTTCCACGATAATCCGGTCATACTGCGCAGTCAGTCTGGCATGCGATTCCAGTACCGCATGCAATGCAATCTTTTTATACTGATGAAAATCGCAGGCATCCATATTCGCTATCGTATGCCCATGAATGATGATCTGCGCGCCTATATCCGTATTCGGCTTCAGTAGCACAGGATTCATATCGGTATGCGGCGCCAATCCGGCTGCAAATGCCTGTACCGCCTGAGCACGTCCAATCTCGCCGCCGTTTACGCTGACTGCGCTGTTTAACGCCATATTTTGCGGTTTAAAGGGTGCGACACGTACACCCCGCCGCGACAACCAGCGGCATAAGGCAGTGACCAGCATGCTTTTTCCAGCATCTGAAGTCGTGCCCTGTATCATCAATGTCTGACTGAGCATGCAAAAACCAGTTTATCGCATCAGGCCGCTGTATGACACGAACAGCACTCACCCTGCCGCAGTGGCTTACTACAAATCAATGCCATTTTGCGCCATGATTCCTGAACGGTAAGCATGCCTGACATCGTGCATTTCGGTAATCGTATCGGCCAGATCACAAAGCGCCTGCGGCGCGGCGCGTCCGGTAACAATGACATGCTGCATGGGCGGCCGGTTCTTCAAATCCTCCAGCACCGCCTCTATATCCAGCCAGCCGTATTTCAATGGATATGTCAATTCATCCAGTACGATCAGATTCAGCAACGGGTCGCGCAACATATCCTGAACGACTACCCAGCCGCGCCGCGCAGTTTCGCTATCCCGTTCCAGATTCTGCGTATCCCAGGTAAAGCCTTCACCAAGTACATGCCAGACCACGTCTGCGTGCTGACGGAAAAACGCTTCCTCTCCGGTATCCGAGCGCCCCTTGATAAACTGTGCGACGGCAACCCGCATACCATGCCCCAATGCCCGCGCTATCATCCCGAATGCTGAACTGGACTTGCCTTTGCCGTTCCCCGTCAGTACCAGCAGCAATCCTTTGGTCTGATTGGCGCTGGCAATCGCGGTATCAACAATTTCCTTTTTTCGCTGCATGCGCCTGCGATGCCGCAGGGCCTTGTCTGCGCCATTACACTCAGCCATCGCTCAATCGCTTGCAGTTTTGCGTAAACGGACTGATTGCTGTATGAAAGCGACAATCCAATGCAATGCGATGGCGAAACCCGCATAAAACAAAAATGATTCGATATACATCGGGAAATAGACCGATGCTCGTTCGGCAAATTCATACCATGTCGTGTCGACAAAACGGTCCGAGAAAAAATAGAAACCACCGCTGGAAAACAATTCGCACAGGATTAATCCGGACAGGATGCTTAAAGACAACGGCATCAGTGAGCGCCATGCATATTGATGCCGGCCGGCATACCAGCGGCCGGCAAACCAGAGCGAAGCATAAGCAGGCAACAGGAAGCCATACGCAGGCGTCAGGCAGAACTCACTCGCACCACCCCAGGCATAAGCCGTATAATCGAGTATCCAGGTTAGCGCTAGAAAGCCCGCTAATGGCCACACGGCGCGCAGATAAACACCTGCGAGGAAAAACACCGCCCAGGAAGCGCCTGGCAGATTGTGCAGCGATACAAAATGATGACTGCGCGTGATAATCATTAAAACGGCGAGCAGTAACGCGATAATCATTTGATGGCGTACGGATAAGGTGATCATCCTGACTCCTTGTTAAGGTTGATAACGTATTGTGGCAAAGAAATTACGTCCGGGCTGGTTGAAAAATGCCGCTGTTTCATAATGCTTGTCAAACAGATTTTCAATGCGTCCCTGCAAGCGCAGACGTTTACTCAAGACATATTCCGCGCGCAGATCAAACTTGACATAGCTGTCCAGTTTTCGTGTATTGGCGAAATCATCAAAACGCCCGCCTTCAGCCAGGAACATGACGCCAATACGGTACCTGCCAAACGCACGGTCAACATCAAGACGAAACGAATGTTCCGCGCGCCGCGGCAGTATATTACCTCTGTCCACATCATGGGCGCGGTTTTCCGGATCGAGAAGCGTCAGATTGCTGTTCAGCAGCCAACCGCGGATTGTCGTACTGAGCGCAGCTTCCAATCCATGTATGCGCGCTTTGTTGATATTGCCAGGCGCCTGTATTTGAGCATCGTAAGTGATCAGATTATCAATCCACGTTTCATACGCATTCAACGACCACCTGCCCCACGCCATATTACCACGTACGCCAAACTCGTATCCGAACGATTTTTCCGGACGCAGATCGGGGTTACTAAAGAAGGGGAAATACAGCTCATTAAACGTCGGCGCTTTAAACGCATTGCCGAAATTCGCCGTCAGACTGACACGCTCAGTAATCGCGTAACCCCAGCCCGCGCCGCCAGTCACCCAGCTGCCAAATTGCTGATTATCATCATAGCGTAATGACCATTGCAGACGATGACGGTCAATCGTTGCAAGGTACTGCGAAAAAACGCCCCAATTTGCACGCGAATTTTTAATAAAAGCTTCTGTGCTATCCAGATGGTCATGCAGATAATCCATACCCATGGTCAACTGATGGTTCGGATTGATAGTAAAATCATTCTGCAGACTAATGGTATCGCGCGTCGTGTGGAAGCGTGTCATAAACTGCCTGTCTAAAAAGTTATCACCGTCTTCCCGGCTGCGCCCCGCAGTCAGATTAATTCGCCAGAAATCCAGCGGCGAATACCGCGCCGAACCGCCGAGCACCTGTTGCATGGTCTCTGATTTATTGATAAAACTGCCATCAAACTGGGTTCTACCCTCGGACTGCATGAAGCTGGCATCAATTTCCAGTCCGCTTTTAAAGCGATAGCCAGCGCGCGCCGAACCGGCCACATTACGATAGCCGTCGCGATCGGGTTCTATTGTAAAACAACCGGCCGTATCACTGCCCGTGCATGCATTAAAACCTTTGGTTCCTATACCGCTGGCCGTCAGGTTAAACCATCCACGCTCGCCCGATCTCGACAGCCCGACCGAACCATTCAGTGTGCCGTAGCTGCCGCCGCCAAAACTGAAACTGGGATTAAAACCGCTGCCGCCGTTCCCCTTGCGTGTAAAAATCTGGATCACTCCGCCGATGGCCTCAGAACCGTACAGACTTGAACGCGGCCCGCGCACAATTTCAATGCGCTCAACCTGCTCAAGCGGGATATTTTCGAATGCTGTAGTGCCGGACGACGCCGAGCCCACCCGGATGCCATCGATCATTACCATAATGTGATCGGACTCGGTGCCGCGCATTTGCACAAATGTACTTTTTCCCGGACCACCATTATTGATGATATTCACACCAGTAACACCGCGCAGCAAATCCTCGATCGATCTGGATTGCTGACGTTCGATATCTTCACGTGTAATCACCGTCACCGATGCCAGTGAAGCATCAATAGGTTGCGCTGTGCGTGTTGCTGTTACGACAATGGGTTTTTCAAAATGAGGGTTGTTTCGCTGTATGCCGTCCGCTGCTGCATCAGTCACGGCCATCATTATAATGACTGCGCCAGGCATAAATTCAACAGTACGCCTTCCAGATGCAGTCATGAGCGCTGCAAACCGGTTATATCGTTTCATGTGATTCCTCCGCGCCGCCCGCGCGTTATCCGGTTAAAAAAGGATTGCAGAGGAAAAAAACAGATAAAACCGGTTGAGCATAAATGGTATGCAATCCGGCTGGTAGCGCCCCCCGCAATACCATCGTATTTACGTCAGGCCGGTCTCCGGACTCATGAGTAGGTCAAACTTCCTCAGTCTGCGCCTTCCCGTGCATTAACACAGTGGCGCTCGTGCAGACTGTTAGCTCATTTACCGTTGCGGGGGCAGTGCCGGATTTGTTCTGAATGATAAAACACACCGGCTTCCCGTTTAACCTTTTGTTAATAAAAGGCACCCGAAGTAAGGGTGTGGAGGGTACAGCGGTGCAGATCGAATGTCAAGAATGAGCTTGACGAAAAAATGTGAAATGCGATGCAATGTATCTGATGGTTATTGTATTTCTAACCTCATGGTGCGGAACATGGGGTTAGAAACTGCGCTACGCGTTCACTTTAGTTAAAGTGTATTGTTCTCTGCCAGTTCAAATGATCCTTCGATCTCGCTGTTGACGATGTAGTCATAGGTGCCGCGAGGCAGACCATAGACTTGCAATGGCACCATTCTCTCAAATGGAACCAAGGCCTGAGTGCATACAACACCGCCTTCATCTGACACCGTGCTGACAGCATTAACTGTGATTTCAAACCGGTTATTTTTCAGGCGCTGGTGTATTTCTCCAACCGCCAGGCACCCATTGGCCAAGTGTCCACGGATTTTCAGAAATACTTGAACGGGAAAACTGTCCGTGATCTCGACTTCCACGCCGTCATCGGACTCGAGGAAGTAAATCAAGCGTCCAGGTTTGGATAGTTCCGAGATTTTGAATTCTTGCAGCCGCCAGCTGCTGCTATTGGCATCGAATATAAACACACCGTCCAGAAATGCGCCAGGCTGCGCATCGGTATCCACGCGCGGAATGATCAAGACGCCGTCGCGATAATGCGGAAAATCGCTGATTGATCCGTTATCCTGGGTAAAACCAAGCGCGGGAAACAGCATTAGCGCAAGAGCTGCAATCACCAGGTAAAAAAAATTCATCATCTTGCTTAAGAACTGGCGCATCATGTTTGCTCCTTGACGCCGATGCGGAAAGATGTCGCGCATCACGATATTGAAATCATCACACCCTGTCGTCGCTTATTCGCCATACATTTTCTCGGTTTGGAAAGCATTCAGGATCATTTCATAATGCCTTGAAGATACTTCAAGGCACCTGCTCAACATCCTGCAGCACGCCGTCAATAAGCTGCTGGATGCGTTTGGCGCGATTGGCCAGGTGCTGATCATGGGTTACGATAATCATGCTGGCGTTGACTTTCTCGTTCAGCTCCAGCATTAAATCAAAAACAGCTTCCGCGGTATGACGATCAAGATTACCAGTGGGTTCGTCAGCCAGTATACAAGCTGGTTGAGTAATCAATGCGCGCGCCACAGCAGCGCGCTGACGCTCGCCGCCGGATAATTCACTCGGCGTATGTACCAACCGATGTCCAAGACCGACTTGCCGTAAAACCTCAGCGGCGCGTTCCAGAGCTTCCTGTTTGCTCATACGTCTGATAAACAGTGGCATCGCCACATTTTCCTGCGCCGTAAATTCCGGCAGCAAATGATGAAACTGATAAACAAAGCCCAGTGAGCCGTTACGCAACTTACAGCGCGTACTTTCATTCATTGCCGCTATGTTCTGGCCCAGGATATTGATTTCCCCGCTGCTGGGTTTGTCAAGACCACCCAGCAGATGCAGTAATGTGCTTTTGCCTGAACCGGATGCACCTACAATGGCAACCAGCTCGCCCCGCTCAACTTTAAGATTGACGCCTTTCAGCACCGGGACTTCCAGGTCGCCCTGGTCAAATTGTTTAAACAGGTTTTGACATGAAATGACAATATCACTCATAGCGCAAAGCCTCTGCCGGATTGACCCTGGATGCCCGGTAACTTGGATAAAGCGTCGCCAGCAAACTCAATGCGAAGGAAACCAGCGCGACTGTGACAATATCTTCAGTCTGTGGGTCACTGGGAATTTCACTGATGTAATAAATTTCATTCGAGAGAAATTGCACATTAAAGATCCATTCGATAAATGCCACCACTTCACCAACGTTAAACGCCAATAGCATGCCACCGGTTACGCCCAGTACTGTACCAGCGACACCAATGAAAGTCCCCTGCACTATAAAAATTTTCATAATACTGGCCGGGCTTGCACCAAGTGTACGTAGAATCGCAATATCGGATTGTTTGTCAGTAACCGCCATAACCAGTGTAGAAACAATATTAAATGCCGCCACAGCGATAATCAGTGCAAGAATCAGTGACAACATGCGCTTTTCAATCTGTATCGCGCGGAAATAGTTGGCATGCTGCTTTGTCCAATCTGTAATATAAAACGTACCGGACAATGATGCCGCTAGATCATTGACGACTTTAGGCGCCAAAAACATGTCATTCAGTTTTAAACGAACGCCGGATACTGCGTCATCGGTCATGCGGTAGAGTTTTTGCGCATCATTCATATGAATCAACACCAAACCGGAATCATACTCAAAATGACCGGCTTCAAAAATACCGACAACAGTAAACTGCTTGAGCCGCGGTAGAATGCCTGCCGGTGTAACCTGCCCCTGAGGTGAAATCAATACAATCTTGTCTCCACGGTAAGCACCGAGACTCCGCGACAATTCCATCCCGATAATGATATTGAACTCACCGGGCTGCAGATCCTGCAATGCGCCGCTGGTCATCATCGCCTCAAAATCCGCAACCGTATTTTCCTTATCCGGCAATATTCCGCGAACAATCGCACCGTGAACCACCTGATCATAAGAAACCATTGCCTGGGCGCTGACAAATGGCGCCGCAGCAATAACGTCCGGATGCCTGGAAGCTTCGGCTGCAGTAAACTCCCAGTCAGTCAATCGATTGTCAAACCCGCTGATTTGGACATGTGATGCAACACCGAGAATTCGCGCGCGCACTTCCTTTTGAAAACCGTTCATCACCGACATGACGGTAATCAGCGCGGTCATACCCAGCGTGATACCAAGTAAAGAGATCAGCGAAATAAACGAAATGAAATGATTGCGTTTTTTTGCACGGGTATAGCGCAGCCCGATAAAAAGTTCGTAAGGAGACACAGGTTAATAAGTGTTTAATCAATAAAGCGTGCAGTGTGCCACAATTGGGATCGGAAAAGTAGAAGAACCGATTCCTTCGGACAGTGATTCAGTCATTGTTTTTCCCTTATTACGCAAAGCAATTGTATAATCATGCTATGAAATTTGACATGGTTGTAATTGGTGGCGGATTGGTTGGCGCAAGTCTGGTAGCTGCATTAAGAAGTAGCGGTCTTAGGATTGCATTGATCGAGCCACGCGAACCCTCTTCTTTACCTAGTGATGAAAGCTGGGACAGTCGTATTTATGCCATCAGCCCAGGCAGTGTGAATTTTTTACGTGACCTGGAAATCTGGCAGCGAATGGATGTATCGCGCCTGACACCGGTTTATGACATGACCGTTTTTGGTGATGACAATTGCTCGCACATCAACTTCAGCGCGTACGAAACTGGCGTTGCTGAACTGGCATATATTGTTGAAAACCGCCGGCTGCAGACTGCGGTCTGGGAAACATTACAATCCGGGAAAGACCTGGATATTATCTGTCCAGCCAGCTGCGTCGCCATCACCTGGCATGCCACGCATGCCGAAATACAGCTTGAAGATGGTCGCACGCTTGAAGCTGCACTTGTTGTCGGCGCTGATGGTGTTAATTCATGGACACGCCAGCAGGCTGGCATAGCAGCCTCACGTCACGCTTATCAGCAAATCGGCGTTGTTGCCAATTACAGTACGGAATTACCACACCGGAATACCGCACATCAATGGTTCAGGCGTGATGGCGTGCTGGCGCTGTTACCTTTGGCTGATCAGCGGATATCCATGGTTTGGTCAACCAGCGAAATCCATGCCGCGCAGTTGCGGGAACTGTCTCCAGAGACGCTATGCATGCGTGTCGCAGAAGCATCTTCGTACACCTTGGGCAGGCTTGATCTCATTACGCCACCGATTGGTTTTCCATTGAACTCTGTACACATCGATCATCTGGTTAAACCACGCCTCGTCCTCATTGGTGATGCGGCGCATGGAATACATCCGCTGGCTGGTCAGGGCGTCAATCTTGGATTGCGCGACGTGCGCAAACTCGCAGAAATTATCCGGAAACGCGGTTTACAATTCGATATTGGTGATTTCATGCTGTTACGCCGTTATGAATGCGCGCGCAAGGAAGATATCCTGGCTTTGGAAGTAGTCACCGACGGTCTGCAAAAACTGTTTAACAATTCGAACCCCACTCTTGCCAGAATTCGTAACTTGGGACTCGAAATAACCAATCATTTACCCTTGATCAAAAACCAGCTCATGCAGCACGCACTGAGTTGAACAATCTTAACGGAGCGTCATTATGGTCTCGCAGCACTTAACACGACTCATTCTCATCCTGTTCATTTACATGCTTTTGGGAACAGGATTAGCTTGGTCGAATGATGAAGCAGTTAAAAAAGCCATAGAACCTCATTTTCCAGGTGCAAAAATTGAAAGTTTACGAAAAACACCTTATCTTGGACTCTACGAAGCGCTTGTCGGCGGCGAACTGTTTTACACTGACGAAAAGGCTGAATATTTTTTTTTCGGGCATATCGTCGACACTAAATCACGAACAAGCGTCACCAACGAGCGCCTGCAGGAGATCAAAGCAGCACGACGCGTACCACTCGACACGCTGCCACTTGAATTCGCTATAAAAATCATTAAAGGTAATGGCGAGCGCAAGCTTGCTGTCTTTACCGACCCCAATTGCCCGTATTGCAAACAGCTCGAGAAGGAATTGCTGAATATTACCGACATCACAATCTATACTTTGCTGTATCCGGTCTTGAGAGGCTCTGTTGAACTTTCCACATCGATCTGGTGTGCACAGGACCAGATCAAGGCATGGGATGATTTCATGCTCAGAGACATCGCCCCCAAAACCGGCGACTGTGAAACCCCGATACCGACATTACTAAAATCCGGACAGGAGAATCGTGTTACCGGAACACCAACGCTGATTTTTTCCGATGGCTCAATTGTAGGCGGCATGATTCCAGCGCTGGCAATTGAAGAAAAATTGAACAATGCAAATCAGTCTGATAAGAAATAATCCATAAATGCTCTTGCTGCCAAATATACCAACTCCTCAGATCAGCCTTTTTGAGCTTGATATAACCAGTTTGCGGCATCAAGAGCATAATACGTCAAAATACCATCGGCACCAGCTCTTTTAAAGGAAAGTAACGATTCGAGAACACAATCCTCTTCATTAAGCCAACCATTAATTGCTGCTGCTTTAAGCATGGCATATTCACCACTGACTTGATAAACAAAAGTAGGGGCTTTAAATTCATCTTTAATCCGTCGCACAACATCAAGATATGGCATACCAGGCTTGACCATTATCATATCTGCACCTTCAGCCAGATCAAGCCCTGCTTCCCATAAAGCTTCGTCAGAGTTCGCAGGGTCCATCTGATAAGTATATTTATTACCCCCTCCCAAGTTGGTCGCAGAACCTACTGCATCGCGAAAAGGGCCATAAAAACTTGATGCATATTTAGCCGAATATGCAAGAATACGCGTATAAATAAATTGTTTTTCGTCCAATGCATCACGAATTGATTTAACTCGCCCATCCATCATATCTGATGGCGCCACTACGTCCGCTCCTGCTTCTGCATGAGTTAGTGCCTGTTTGATGAGTACTGCGACAGTTTCATCGTTTAACACATACCCGGAATCATCAATTAATCCATCTTGCCCGTGACTGGTATATGGATCTAATGCAATGTCCGTAATCACACCTAACTCAGGAAAATTCTGCTTCAACTGCCTCACAACGTTAGGCACAAGGCCTTCCGGATTATAGGCTTCATCGGCTGTCAAACTTTTTAAGCTTGCATCTATTACCGGAAAAAGAGCCATCGCGGGAACACCCAATGTTAAGCATCGCTCTGCTTTCTTCATCAAAAGATCTGCACTCGTTCTGCTCACTCCCGGCATGGATTCTACTTTTTCCTCGCGATTCACGCCGTCAAGAACAAAAACTGGATAGATGAAATCACTCGTCAGTAGTTGATTCTCTTGAACAAGGTTACGTGAAAAATTATCACGACGCAATCGACGCATCCTTTTTTGTGGAAACTGACTCAGCAAACTGATCATAATAGTATTTTATCGATAATCATTAAAAAATATCTTTAAGAGGAACTTATATTCATTTAAAACTGTCTACTTTTCGGGCATTAAAACAAGTGTCCCCTACCTTTTCCTCCCTGAAGGTGGGGCCTTATGTGATATTAAGGCAGGCGGTTCCCCCCCGGTTTTTACTCCCCTTTAACCGGGGGTTTTTGTCTCTTTCATTCAGTCGACTCAAAAAATAATACTACGACTGGATCACAAGCACTCATCAATCAATCCAATTTTGAATGATGCCATTCGCGTCATCAATGCCTATGGATTTACTGCTCGAAAATAATTGAACACTCACTGCTGGAAAATTTACCTTCAAAAAGTCTTTTACTTGTCTTAACGTAACCATAGCCTGCTGTCTGCTCAGCTTGTCAGATTTCGTCAGCAGAATATGTACAGCCTTTTGCGTTGAAGAAAACAACTCAAGCATTTGTACATCGAGATCCTTGAGTGGATGACGAATATCTATTATCAAAACAAGACCAATGAGTTCTTCACGTGTTAATAAATATTGAGTCAAAAATGTTTCCCAGTGTTTCCGTATAGCAATGGGTGTTTTGGCATAGCCATAACCAGGCAGATCTACAATAAAATGACCGGAATTTAAGCGAAAATAATTGATCTGTTGCGTTCTCCCTGGTGTCTTACTTGTAAAAGCAAGCTTAGTTCGACGGGTAAGGGTATTAATTGCACTAGATTTTCCAGCATTTGAACGCCCTGCAAATGCAATTTCTTTTCCATCATGAACAGGTAAATCTTTTAGACTGTTGGCAGATGTATAAAAAGTCGCTCCTTCAAATAAAATCATGAAATGTTAGTTTTGATCAGATTGAAGTAAATCATGTGCAATAACGACCAAGCCATCTAAAACCAAATTATCAATTTCAATAACTGGGAACTCAATATGAGCGCGAATAAGTCCGGCTCCTCCGCCGCTTAAGATACAATTCTGAGGATGGTATCCCTGATGTTTATAAAATAGCTGTATAGCCTTTTCTATCATTGCGGACAGAGCAACGAGAATACCATTATGTATAGCACTTGACGTTGTTGTAGGGAAAATTTCTGGATTGCTCACGACAGTATCATAATTGATCTGAGTGTTAGTTGTAAGACTTTTGAGCTGCAAAAAGTAGCCAGGAACAATGTAGCCGCCTAAAAATAACCCATCGCAGGATATCGCATCAACTGTCATTGCGGTACCAACATTGATAACTACACATGAGTCATGAAATTTGTTCCACGCAGCTATCATCGCTGCCCATCGGTCGGATCCTAACTTTTGATGACATTTATAATTGTTTTTAATACCGCACTGATATGATCTGGAGGCTATCCAATGTGTTTTATAATTAAAAAAATCAAATATTGAATTGAGTTGCTTGGTTATTAACTGATTAGAAACCGATGAAGCTACGACGTAATTAATATTGCTGTATTCTTTCCACTGGCTAATCAACGTTTCAATTTCATGATAAGCTAATTGCTCTTTAGCAAGCCAATGATGATCTTTACTGATGCCCCATTTAATATAAGAATTTCCAACATCAACAGCTAATATTGATGTCATTAGCGTTCAAATTTAGGCCTTAATGAAATATCACCCATGGAATAATTTCGATGCCCATATTCAGTCTTGAGAATTAGCTCCCCCTCATTCGTAACACCGACAGCAATGCCTTCTATTATTTCATTTTTCGGCAAATGCAGCACTACAGATTGATTATGATAACAATGGAACTTTAACCATTCTTCACGAAAAGGTTCAAACCCACTGGTCTTAAAAATAGCAAGCACCTTATATAACTCTATAAGGAATCGCGCTAACAGCTCATTTCGATTTAATCTGTGCTGAGTAATTTGATACAGATCAGTTACAGGATATTCTATTTTGGCAATAAAACGTTGAGACAACTTTATGTTAATGCCAACGCCAATTACTACTGTCAATGCTTTTTTCAAATCGCTTTTACACTCGATTAAGATCCCTGCAATCTTTTGTTGATTAAACAAGACATCATTTGGCCATTTGATTCTATAATCAGCTGGTGCTAATTTCATTAGCACACGAACCAAGCATAAGGAAATTAATAAACTTAGTCCGGATAAATACCTGAAATCTCGCTTAAAAGTCCATAAAACACTAAATGAAAGACTACCGAATGAGTTTGAATACCACTGATGATTTCTTCTTCCACGGCCATGTGTTTGACATTCAGCAATTACTACTGGAATTTTCTTGTTTCGTGATATCAATACTACGTTTTCAATTATGTATTGATTTGTAGACGCTATTTTTTCAAATATAATAATTGTATAATTTTTATTGTAAATTGATAAATAATGCTGAATTTCATCGCTGTTAATGCAATCAATATATTCAATTAATCGAATGCTTTTTTTTTAATTCTATTAACAATCCGCTACTAAGCAAGTATAGAACTAGCTCGCTAATTTTTCGACCTGAACAGTTCATTTTGAATGATAGATACTCATAAGAATGAAATCTATAATCGCATAACAAATTATAAAAATATTTTATCGATATGTTTTCGCAATTCAAGTGATTAAACAATCTATAAATCCTAGCATGTTTAAAAGTCTAAATTAGTCCTTAGCCGATATCGGTATATTTTCAGCTGCGATGTTAGTTATCTGTGGCCGGTCAACCAATTCTACTAAAGCCATAGGTGCATTGTCTCCCTTTCTATAACCACTTTTTAAAATTCGGATATAACCTCCTGGCCTGTTAATATATCTTGGTCCCAATTCTGAAAATAGCTTGACAACACTGACACGGTCTCTTAGTGAACTAAATACGTTTCGTTTGTTTGCTAAATTTGGAGCTTTCCCAAGTGTAATCATGGGTTCAATAAATCTTCTCAATTCCTTAGCTTTAGGTAAAGTAGTCATTATTAATTCATGATGGATCAGCGAATTAGTCATATTACGAAACATAGCAGTTCTATGACTACTCGTGCGATTTAATTTTCTAAATGCTTTAAGATGGCGCATGATTCATATCCTTGGTTAAATTTTCTAAGTTTGCTGGCGGCCAGTTATCGAGTTTCATTCCTAATGTTAATTCACGTGCCGCTAAAACTTCTTTAATTTCATTGAGTGATTTTCGTCCAAGATTTGGTGTTCGCAGAAGTTCAGCTTCCGTGCGTTGTATTAAATCACCAATATAATAAATATTTTCGACTTTCAAGCAATTGGCAGATCGTACAGTTAATTCCAAATCATCTACTGGTCTCAGCAATACCGGATCTATCTGTGGAATTTTTGGCTGTTCAGCGGGTACAGGTGTGCTTTCAAGATCAGCAAATACTGATAATTGCTGCACCAATATACGTGCTGCATAACGGATAGCTTCTTCCGGATCAACAACACCGTTAGTCTCAATATCCATTATCAATTTATCAAGATCTGTACGCTGCTCAACACGCGCACTTTCTACAATATAGCTTACTCGCCTTATAGGACTAAAAGATGCATCGAGCATAATGCTTCCAATACTTCTCTCAGCTTCACGAGATTTACGAGCACTCGCAGGTAAATATCCTCTACCTTTCGAAATTTTTAACTGCAAATCAAGTTTTCCACCAGTTGTCAAATGTGCGATAACGTGATCTGGATTTAGTATTTCAACATCATGACTCTTTTCAAAATCATTTGCCGTCACAACTCCTTTACCAGTTCTACACAATCTCAAAGTAGTTTCATCGCCTGTATGTAACTTTAAAACGATACCTTTAATATTTAGCAATACATCAACTACATCTTCTTGCACGCCGTCGATAGTTGAGTATTCATGAACGACACCAGAAATCTTTACCTCAGTTGGTGCAAAACCAGCCATAGAAGATAACAGTATTCTACGGAGTGCATTTCCTAATGTATATCCGTAACCACGCTCAAAAGGTTCCATTACCACCCTAGCATGCAGCGGCGATATATTTTGAACATCAATTATACGTGGTGTTAATAGTTCATTAACTTGCATTTAATGCCCTTAATAAATGTAGTACTAATACTTCTATTACTTAGAGTACAACTCAACTACAAGTGATTCATTAATCGTTGATGGCAAATCAGCCCGATCTGGTCTATTCTTATACAAACCTTTCATTTCTTTCACATCCATCTCTATCCATGCAGGAAAGCCTCTATTATCAGCAGCTTGAATAGCTGATTTTAAACGAATATGTTGTTTTGATTTATTATCAAGTTCAATTAAATCACCAGGCTTAACCAAGTACGAAGGAGTATTGACACGTTTACCGTTTACAAGTATTGAATTATGTCTAACTATTTGCCTTGCTTCAGCGCGAGAGGATCCAAATCCCATTAAAAAAGCGATATTGTCTAAACGACTTTCCAGCATTTGCAATAAATTGTCGCCAGTTATTCCTTTCTGCTTATCAGCCTTTTTATATAAATTCCTGAATTGTTTTTCCAGAAGTCCATAAATACGTCTTAGCTTCTGTTTCTCTCTTAATTGCACACCGTAATCAGACAACCGACCTTTTTTCTGTCCATGTTGTCCCGGTGGATAATTTCTTCTTTCAATTGCGCATTTGTCTGAAAAACATTTTTCACCTTTCAAGAATAGTTTCTCACCTTCTCTGCGACAGAGCTTACATTTAGATTCCAGATATCTAGCCAACAATATTCTCCTTAGATGCGACGTTTCTTTGGTGGTCTGCACCCATTATGGGGTACAGAAGTAACATCAGATATACTGGTGATTTTAAAACCTGCTCCATTAAGTGCTCTTACGGCAGAATCACGTCCTGGACCTGGTCCTTTAACTTTAATTTCTAAATTTTTTACACCACATTCCATAGCAGTCTTACCGGCATTTTCAGCCGCTATTTGCGCTGCAAATGGTGTGCTTTTACGCGACCCCTTAAAACCAGAACCGCCTGATGTTGCCCACGACAGAGCGTTTCCCTGCCTATCAGTTATCGTAATAATTGTATTATTGAAAGATGCATGTATATGTGCTATTCCTTCCAATATATTTTTTTTAATTTTCTTTTTGACGCGTGTATTTGCTTTTACCATAATTAGTCGACTCCGAGTAAATGATTATCTTGCTCGTATAGCTTTTCTAGGTCCTTTTCTTGTACGTGCATTGGTTCGTGTTCTTTGACCTCTTACGGGAAGCCCTTTTTTGTGACGAAGCCCGCGATAACAACCAAGATCCATAAGTCTTTTAATATTCATAGAGATTTCTCTGCGGAGATCACCCTCAATATTTAACTTGGCTATGTAATCTCTCAAAACATCAAGTTGCCCTTCTGTCAACTCCTTAAGTTTTGTATTAACCGGTATGCCTGCTTCGTTACAAATATTTCTAGAAATGGTCTTTCCAATACCATATATAGATGTTAATGCAATCAATATATGCTGATGATTTGGTAAATTTACTCCAGCAATTCGTGCCATATTAATTAATCTAGTAGTCTAGCCTTGTCGTTGTTTATGTCGTGGATCTATACAAATTACTCTGATAACTCGATTTCTCTTAATTATTTTGCAGTTTCTGCAAATTCGCTTCACTGAGGCCATTACTTTCATAGTTTTAAAGATATAAAGTAAATAATAAAAATTTATTTTGCTCTAAACGTTATACGTGCACGAGTTAGATCATATGGTGTAAGGTCAACTGTCACCTTATCACCCGGCAAAATTCGTATATAATGCATTCTCATCTTTCCTGATATATGGCCAAGAACTATGTGACCATTTTCCAACTTCACTTTAAATGTAGCATTAGGTAATGTTTCGAGCACCTCGCCCTGCATCTGAATAGTCTCTTCTTTAGCCATAAACAATCTATTATCTCGCAGGTAAGCGATTTGTATTTCCTTTTAAATTTGCTTTCTTTAATAAACTATCATACTGAGATGACATAACATGCGACTGGACTTGAGACATAAAATCCATTGTAACTATAACTATAATGAGTAATGAAGTACCACCAAAGTAAAATGGAACATTCCATTGCAAAATTAAAAACTCCGGCAACAAGCACACCAATGTGACATAGATTGAACCAGTCAGTGTAAGACGCAACATTATTCTTTCAATATAGCGCGTAGTTTGATCACCGGGTCTTATACCGGGTATAAATGCGCCACTCTTTTTTAAGTTATCTGCTGTCTCCTTAGGATTAAAAACTAGCGCAGTATAAAAAAAGCAAAAAAAGATTATCATCGTTGCATAAAGAAAAACATATAAGGGTTGACCTGGTGAAAGAGACGCACTTATGTCTCTTAACCAAATCATAGAGTCTCCCGTCGCAAACCATCCAGCCAAAGTAGCTGGAAATAATATAATACTCGACGCGAAAATAGGAGGTATCACTCCTGCCATATTAAGTTTTAAAGGTAAATGTGAACTTTGACCACCGTATATTTTTTTCCCCACCTGTCTTTTAGCGTAATTTACAAGTATACGGCGCTGTCCTTTTTCCACAAAAACAACAAACGCCGTAACAATAGTAGCAGCAACAAATATAAATAAAGCTACCAAGAAGTGCATTGATCCGGTACTGACCAAATCTAAAGTTCCCCCAATTGCACTTGGAAGACCCGCAGCGATACCAGCAAATATTATCAAAGAAATTCCGTTCCCAATACCTCTCTCTGTTATTTGCTCACCCAGCCACATTAAAAATATAGTACCAGTAACCAATGTTATTACGGTCGTTAGTACAAACATTGAACCAGGATTTAAGACTAATCCAGCTTGAGCTTGCAAGGCTATTGATATTCCATAACTTTGTACTAATGCTAAGATCAAAGTGCCATAACGAGTATACTGCGTAATTTTTCTTCTTCCACTTTCACCTTCTTTTTTTATAGCTTCAAGATAAGGTACAGCTACAGTCCCAAGCTGCATAATGATCGAAGCGGATATATACGGCATGATACCAAGAGCAAATATCGAGAATCGCGATAACGCCCCCCCCGAAAACATATTAAACATTCCAAGCACGCCACCTTGCTGGGAATCAAATAAATCTTTCAAGACATCAGGATCAATTCCAGGAACAGGGACATGCGCCCCAATTCGATAAACAATTAGAGCCAATAATAAAAACCATAACCTTCGTTTTAAATCAGCAAATCGATCAATTGGTTTGTGTGTAAATCCTTTTGTAGCCAATTTTTCCCTTTATTATTTTTGATTTTAAACAGCAGCTACTTGAAGGAATTGTTTGACACCTTTAGTAGCGTGTATACCTTGAAGTGTAACATTATTTCTCTGCTCAGTAGCGCATGAAAAATAAATTCTCACATGTTTAATATGACCAGGTATTAATTTATACTGTTTTAATGTATCAATATTAATTGTCGTCTCTTGGATGCCAACTAAGTCTTTCATCCTCAAGGAAGCTTGGCTATTGATCTGCAGATTTTTAAAACCACGTTTTGGTAAACGCCGATACAATGGCATTTGTCCACCTTCGAAACCGACCTTATGATATCCGCCAGCTCTGGACTTTTGCCCCTTATGACCCCTTCCCGAAGTTTTTCCTTTACCACTTCCAATTCCGCGACCAAGTCTTTTTCTTACTTTTGAAGATCCAATAGTACAATTTATTGAATTAAGATACATAATCATTCACACTTTATAAGATAATTAACTTTTGTGATCATACCTCGTATTGACTGAGTATCTTCCAAGTCCGACGTACTATTTATTTTTTTTAAGCCCAAACCTTTTACTATCAATCGATGATTTTTTCTTGTACCAATCAGACTTTTAACTAAAGTTACTTTAATTTTCTTTTTCGATTGCTCATTCATCAGTCAAGATCCAAAATTTCATTTACTGTTTTTCCACGTTTTGCGGCTATCATGGCGGGAGTATTCATAGAGTATAATCCTTGCAAAGTTGCTCTTACTACATTATATGGATTAGTCGATCCAATACATTTAGCGAGTATATTATGCATCCCCATAACCTCAAAAATTGCTCTCATTGGCCCTCCGGCTATGATTCCTGTACCGTCAGGTGCGGGTTGCATATAGACTTTTGCAGCACCATGTCGACCCATAATAGGATGATAAATTGTACCATTCTTGAGTTTAACCTTAATTAAAGAACGCTTTGCTTCATCCATTGCTTTTTGTACAGCAACAGGAACTTCACGCGCCTTTCCTTTACCCATACCAACTCCGCCATCACCATCGCCAACGACAGTAAGTGCAGCAAAGCCTAAAATTCTCCCACCTTTTACAACTTTGGTTACTCTATTTATGGCGACCATCTTTTCTCGTAACTCGTCGACATTCATTTCTGTTACTGCACTATTTTTATTAATTGATTTGGCCATGGTTATGCGATTTTAATTTAATCAAAATTTCAACCCATTGTCTCTAGCTGCTTCCGCCAGAGCCTTTATTCTTCCATGATATTGATATCCTGAACGATCAAATGCTATTTCTTCAATACCCAAAACTTTAGCTTTATCTGCTATTCGCTTTCCTATTATCATAGCAGACGATATATTGTTACCAAATTTCAACTCGGACTTTATCTCAGGTTCAATAGTTGAAGCACTGGCCAATGTAATGCTCTTATTATCATCAATTATCTGAGCATATATATGATGATTTGTGCGATTAATTGACAAGCGCAATATTCCAAGTTCTTGTATTTTTTTTCTAGTTTTTATTGAACGCTTTAATCTTTTTAATTTTAAATTTTTCATTTTAGAAAATAAAATTTATTTCTTCTTGGTTTCTTTTAATTTAATAATCTCGTTCGCATATCGCACACCCTTACCTTTATACGGCTCCGGTCGCCTGAATGCTCTTATTTCTGCAGCAGTCTGTCCAACCTTTTGCTTATCAATACCTTTAACAATAATTTCAGTTTGGGTTGGTAATTCAACATTTATATCATCAGGAACGGAATAATTTATAGAATGCGAGTACCCCAAACTTAAATTTAACAAATTTTCATTAAATTGAGCTTTATATCCAACACCGACCAGAATAAGTTTTTTTTCAAAGCCAACCGAAACACCCTGCACCATATTTGATACAAGGGAACGTATGGTACCAGACAACGCTTTAGCATGCTGAGTATTCTTTTTAATTTCAACTCGAATGACGTTATTATCTTTATACAGGTTCAAATCTGAATCGATACTCTGAAAAAGATATCCCTTAGGTCCTGTTACTTGGATACCAGCAGCTTTTATATCAACCTCAACTCCAGAAGGTATATTTATGGGATTATTGCTGACTCTTGACATGTTGGCTATTCCTTTGTTTTATTTTTTTATTGTTAAACTACTTCACAAATAACTTCACCACCAACACCCATTTTCTTAGCCTTACGTCCGGTCATAACACCTTTTGAAGTAGATACAATAGAAATACCTAAACCACCTAATACATCTTGAAGATTAGTAACTGATTTATAAATGCGCATTCCCGGCTTACTGACACGTTTAATTGATTCAATCACAGGAAATCCAGAATAATATTTCAAATTGATTTCAATATTAGGAATGTTATTAATGATTTTCGTTTGAATTGAACCGATATATCCCTCTTCCTGTAAGACTAAGGCAATAGAATGCTTTATTTTAGAAAAAGGGATATATACACTTTCTCTTTTAGCCATTTGTGCATTTCTAATTCTTGTCAGCATATCAGCTATAGGGTCGCTTAAACTCATATTACATCCTGTTTATTATTAATATTACTACCAACTTGCTTTTGTTATACCAGGTATTTTTCCGCTCATTGCTATGTCACGCAACTTACTTCTCCCAAGTCCGAATTTAGCATATACCCCACGCGGCCTTCCTGTTAATGAGCATCTATTACGCAATCTTACGGGACTTGAATTTCTAGGCAGGCTTTGTAGTTTTAAGCGAGATTCAAATCTTTCTTCTTCTGATAATGATGAGTCATTAATATTTGTAATTAGCTTTTTTCTTATTTTTGAAAATTTTAATACAGTTTCTTGCCGTTTTAAATTTCTATTAATAATTGAAATCTTTGCCATATAATTAATGTTTGAAAGGAAAATTAAATGCCTTAAGTAACGAACGGGCTTCTTCATCGCTTTTAGCAGTTGTCGTTATAGAAATATTCATACCTCGCAGCGCATCTATTTTATCGTATTCTATTTCAGGAAAAATTATTTGCTCTTTAATACCGAGATTGAAATTACCTCTACCATCAAATGATTTAGATGAAATTCCACGAAAATCTCGTATTCTCGGTATTGCTATTGAAATCAATCGATCCAGGAAATCATACATTCGCCCCCCTCGCAATGTAACCATACACCCGATTGGATACCCTTCACGAACCTTAAAAGTAGCTATTGATTTACGTGCAGTTGTCACAACCGGCTTCTGTCCAGTTATTTTTTTCAAGTCAGTAACCGCATGGTCAATAATTTTTTTATCAGTAGTGGCTTCGCCAAGTCCTATATTGACAGTAACCTTAACTACTTTAGGAACTTCCATGATTGATTTGTAGGAAAACTCCTTAAACAAAAAAGGAGTAATTTCTTTTGAGTAGATATCTTTTAAGCGACTCATTGTTCTATTCTATATTATATTTTTTCAGCATTCGATTTAAAGATTCTTATTTTATTATTATCAGAATCCACCAAAAAACCTACGCGATCGTGTTTTTTTAACGAAAAATTATATACAGCAACATTTGACAGATGAATAGGCATATCAACAGCCACTATCCCCCCAGCTGTACCGTTAGATGGATTAGGCTTTTGATGTTTTTTTTGCGTATTAATACCTTGCACTTGTGCATATGTATTATTAATAATTTTAACTACAGTTCCGCGCTTTCCTTTATCTTTTCCAGATAGTATAACTACATCATCACCTTTTTTAATTTTTCTCATTTTTTATATCCAGCTTTATTCAAAGTACTTCAGGAGCAAGTGAGACAATTTTCATGAATTTAGCCCCTCTCAGCTCACGCGTCACAGGCCCAAAAATACGTGTGCCTATTGGTTCAAGTTTTGCATTCAACAATACGGCTGCATTATTATCAAATTTGATCAATGAACCATCCATTCTTCTTATACCTTTCGCCGTACGAACTATTACAGCATTGTATACATCGCCTTTTTTCACCTTCCCGCGCGGCGCAGCATCTTTAATGCTTACTTTTATCACATCGCCAATATTAGCGTAGTTTCGTTTAGATCCGCCAAGTACCTTTATACACATAACTGACCGTGCGCCCGTATTATCTGCCACCTTTAAGATTGACTGCATTTGAATCATTGATTACTCACTTTGTATTTATAGATAAGCTTTTCTTATAAATTAAGGCCATTTATATGGACGCACTAGAGCATTACATTATTTTATAGTCTAAAAAACAAGCCGCTGTGTTAAAAAGTAAAAAAATCAAACTATCAATAATAGCCATTCATCTTTTTCTGATGGGCAACTTTTCATTTTACTTTAACTTACAAAATTTTTCAAACTTACTCTTTATGTCGATCTTGATACGAACTTCACTAAGCGCCATGTTTTGGTTTTTGAGATTGGCCTAGTTTCCTCAATTATCACAGTGTCGCCAATGTGACCTTCATTATTTTCATCATGAACATGATACTTCTTTGAACGTGTAATAATTTTTCCATATAACGTGTGCTTTACTCTTCTATTGACCAATACAGTCAGAGTTTTATTTGTTTTGTTACTAGTAACCTTTCCTGTAAATGTACGCTTTAAGCTTGGACTGTTCATTATGCGATTGATTTTTCTGTAATTATGGTTCTAACTCGAGCAATATCACGTCGATTTATTTTTAATTGATTTGTATTAGTCATTTGCTGTGTTGCAAGCTGAATCCTAATACTGAATTGAGTTTTTAATAATGTTTGTAGTTCTTTTCTTAGATCTATCAAACTCATGTTTCGCAATTCTTTAGCATCCATTATTAACCACCAAGCTGTCTTATGATAAATGTTGTCTTAATAGGAAGCTTTGCTGCAGCTAGCCTAAATGCCTCTCGCGCAAGCGTCTCATTTACCCCATCCATTTCATATAGCATTTTTCCAGGTTTAATCTCTGCAACAAAATATTCCGGGTTTCCTTTTCCCTTACCCATTCTAACTTCCGCTGGCTTATGAGAAATAGGTTTGTCTGGAAAAATCCTGATCCATATTCGCCCACCCCGTTTAATGTGGCGGGTCATTGCTCGCCTAGCTGCTTCTATTTGTCTCGCTGTTATTCTGCCTCGCTCGACTGCTTTCAATCCAAATTCGCCAAAACTAACTTTTGATCCGCGTGTTGCTATCCCAGTATTTCGGCCTTTTTGTTGTTTTCGGTACTTCGTTCTAGCTGGTTGAAGCATCACTATCTCCAGAATCTTTTGATGAATCTACATTTTCAATCGATGAAATTTGAAAATTAAATTTGTCTTTTTTTATTGGTTTTCTTCTTTCTAAATCGTCGTTATTATTGGTAGTAGATGTTATATTTTCTTTACCAAAAATTTCACCTTTAAAAATCCAAACTTTGATACCAATTATTCCATAAGTTGTTTGCGCTTCTGAAGTTGCATAATCAAGATTTGCTCTTAGTGTATGGAGCGGCACTCTTCCTTCACGATACCATTCAGTCCTAGCTATTTCTATTCCATTAAGACGTCCAGAACTCATAATCTTTATGCCTTGGGCACCGAGTCTCATTGCATTTTGCATAGCTCGTTTCATCGCGCGTCTAAACATGATTCTTTTTTCAAGCTGCTGAGCTATATTATCAGCAATTAGTTGGGCGTCCAGTTCTGGTTTTCTTATTTCTTCGATATTGACATGAACCGGCACTCCCATTCTTTTTTGTAGTTCCGTTCTTAATGCCTCAATGTCTTCACCCTTTTTTCCAATAACAACTCCAGGACGAGCACTGTAAATTGTTATCCTAGCATTCTTAGAAGGACGTTCAATCAAAACACGTCCAACAGAGGCATGTTTAAGCTTTTTGAACAGATATTCCCTGACTTTGATGTCTTCATTTAACATTGAAGCAAATGTACTACTGCTTGCATACCATTTTGAAAGCCAGTTTCTATGAACTGAGAGACGAAATCCTGTTGGATGTATTTTCTGACCCATTTATTTTGCCTTTAAATAATTTTGAATCTGGCTTTTATTTGTCTGCGACTGTAATTGTTATATGACAGGTCGGCTTCATTAAACGATTACCCCTACCTTTCGCGCGTGCACTTGTACGCGGCATGTAGCTTCCCCTATCAACATAAATACTAAAAACCGTTAGCTCATCCACATCAGCCCCATCATTATGTTCAGCGTTAGCGATTGCAGACTCTAGCAAATGTTTTATGATGGTTGCGCCTTTCTTGGAGTTAAAAGTTAATAAACTAATTGCTTTATCTACTCGTAGCCCTCTAATTTGATCAGCTATTAATCGCCCTTTCTGCGCTGACAGGCGTACACCTCTTAATTTAGCTGTTGTTTCCATTTATGATTCCTATTTTTTAGTGGTTTTTTTATCAGCCGCATGACCTTTAAAGGTTCTTGTAAGCGCAAACTCTCCTAATTTGTGTCCCACCATATTTTCAGTTATAAATATCGGCACATGTTGCCTACCATTATGAACTGATATAGTTAATCCTATAAAATTAGGCAATACGGTAGATCTTCTCGACCAAGTTTTTATTGGACGTTTATCATTTGACTCAACTGCTTTATCTATTTTTGCTAACAGATGAGAATCAACAAACGGTCCTTTTTTTATAGATCTAGCCATTGACTAACCTTTTCTTGAATAACGATGTCTGACAATCATAGACTCAGTGCGTTTATTAGCGCGTGTTCTATATCCTTTAGCAGGTATGCCCCAAGGACTGACTGGATGTCTACCTCCAGAAGTGCGACCCTCACCTCCTCCATGCGGATGATCGACTGGATTCATCGCCACTCCTCGAACAGTTGGCCTTATACCTCGCCACCTCATAGCACCTGCTTTGCCAATAGATTTTAAATTATGCTCAGCATTACTTACTTCGCCAATCGTTGCACGACAATTGATATGAACTTTTCTTATCTCTCCTGAGCGCAATTTAAGCAAAGCATAATTGCCATCTCTCGCCTGAAATTGAGCTGATGTGCCAGCTGACCGAGCTAGTTGCGCACCTTTTTCTGGCAAAAGCTCAATGCAATGAATAACAGTACCAACAGGTATGTTTCTTAACTGCAATGCATCTCCAAGTTTAATTTGCGCACCACTTCCATTATTGATAACATCGCCTTGCCGTAATCCTTTAGGAGCGATTATGTAACGTCTCTCGCCGTCCATATAGCATATTAAGGCAATATTAGCTGTTCGATTCGGATCATATTCAATCCGCTCTACTTTACCTGGTATGCCATCTTTATCACGTTTAAAATCGATTTTTCTATAGTGCTGCTTATGACCGCCGCCTCTATGCCGAATTGTAATTTTTCCAGAATTATTTCTTCCAGCTGTTTTATTTTGTTTTTCTGTTAACTGCCTAAAAGGCTCACCTTTATATAAATCAGTTTGGACTACCCGAACCACCCCTCGCTTTCCTGGAGATGTTGGTCTAAGTTTTACAAGTGACATTATTTGGCTCCAACACTAGGCAAATTTGTGAAACTCAATTCTTGGCCTTCTTTTACGCTTACAATTGCTTTTTTCCAACTGCTTCTGCTACCTAAATAGCGACCAAAACGCTTTTTTTTACCTTTAACATTCATTGTCTGGACTTTTTCAACTATAATTTCTTGATCTTTCCATATCAATTCAATCGCAGCTTTTATTTCATCTTTAGTAGCATTGCGCGCCACCCGGAATATCGTTTGATTATGTGCTTCGGCAATAAATGTGCCTTTTTCGGAAATATAGGGAGCAAGAATCACTTGCATCAATCTTCCATATTTTTTTAATGAATCACTCATAAAAACAATTCCTCTAATTTCCTTATGCTGTTTGCAGTAATAAGCGTCTTTTCAAATTTTAAAAGATTTACCGGATCAATGCTATCCACTTCCAAAATCAACACATTCGGCATATTTCTAGATGACAAATATAACGCATCTCTTAATTCATCCGTGATGAGTAATAATTTTTTAAAACCAAGAACTTTTAACTTTTCATTAAAATCCTTTGTTTTATGTGTTTCTACATTAAAGCTATCAATTACCGATAATCTCTCATTACGCACAAGCTCAGATAGAATTGTGCTCATCCCAACACGATACATTTTTTTGTTAATCTTCTTTTTATAGTTTTCCAGAGGTGTATTTGGAAAAACTTTTCCACCGCCACGCCAGATTGGACTGGAGGCTCTTCCAGCCCTCGCTTTTCCACTACCTTTCTGACGCCATGGCTTCCGATTCGATTTTGCAACATTAGATCTATCTTTTTGTGCTCTTGTAGCACTTCTGGAATTAGATAGATAAGAGGTAACTATCTGGTGAACAATTGCTTCATTATATTCTCTATTAAACAAAGAATCGGAAACAGATATACTACCCATATCTTGCTTCTGTTCATTGATCAGCTTTAATTCCATTACTTATCTACCTTACTTTTTTTTGGTTTTCAACTTTCAGCTTTACTTTTCACACTTGAAGAAATTATTACTTCACCACCCTTAGATCCGGGCACAGCTCCCTTTATTAGCAACAGATTTCTATCTTTATCTATTCTAATTATTTCCAAATTTTGCGTCGTGCGTTTTTCATTACCCAAATGTCCAGACATTCTTTTACCGGGAAATATCCGCCCTGGATCTTGAGCCATTCCAATAGATCCCGGCTTTCTATGAGCTTTTGAATTTCCGTGAGATGATCTATTAGATGAAAAATGATGCCGTTTTATTGATCCTGCATATCCTTTTCCAATCGTGGTTCCGGATACGTCAACCTTTTGACCTACTTGAAAAATATCAATCTCAACAACTGAACCTAATGTCAATTGCTTAACTTCCTCATCTGATGTCACTCGAAATTCTTTCATCGAACTTCCAGCTTCGCTTCCCGCTTTAGAAAAATGACCAGCCAATGGCTTATTTACACGTATCGGTCTTTTTACACCAAAAGCAACCTGCACAGCTGAATAACCATCCGTATCACTGGTCTTAATTTGTGTAACTCGATTTCCAGCCACATCCACAACAGTAACTGGCAAGCTATCGCCATTTTCTGTGAATATACGCGTCATTCCGATTTTTCGTCCAATCAAACCTAAACTCATTGTTTTTCCAGAATTAAATTTTATTGATTACACTAGGAGTTTAATTTCAACTTCTTAAACTAGCTCAATACAATTATTTATTAGAGTTTAATCTCAACGTCGACCCCAGCAGGCAAATCTAACTTCATCAATGCATCTACTGTTTTGTCCGTCGGATCTATAATATCCATCAACCTGAGGTGTGTTCTTATTTCTAATTGATCACGTGATGTTTTATTTACATGAGGAGAACGCAGCACATCAAATCTTTCGATTCTTGTTGGCAATGGAACCGGCCCTCTAACCACAGCTCCCGTTCTTTTAGCCGTATCTACAATTTCAAGCGCTGACTTATCGATCAAACGATAATCAAATGCCTTAAGTCTTATTCTAATTTTTTGATTGTGCATAAATTTACGTTCCGCGCCACATTTAAAATGAAATCTATTAGCTATATAAATTTGTGGTTTTTGAAGTGCTATTCAATTACTTTAGCAACCACACCCGCCCCGACTGTTCTACCACCTTCGCGTATTGCAAATCGTAAACCATCCTCCATTGCAATCGGTGCTATCAGATTCACTGTTACCGAAACGTTATCGCCC